>ENA-OUQK01000144-OUQK01000144.1-human-gut-metagenome-genome-assembly--contig:-NODE-144-length-55716-cov-5.751621_pt1 | contig 55716 bp, 61 predicted proteins | sample MGYA00237954_ERZ548842 | MGnify/ENA primary metagenome ERZ548842 (study PRJEB26490, sample SAMN05194704) | human gut metagenome | biome: terrestrial biome; feature: human-associated habitat; material... | reverse complement strand
AAAAATCATTGATATTTTTTTAATTTTTACTTGATTTCTATTATCCAATTTTTTTATGTTAGAATGTTTTGGGTGATACAATGAACAATCCTTATCCTTATTCAAATGACAATAAAAGATATCAAACCATTAATTATTATTTTCGCAATAAATACCATCAAAAAGTAGCGAAGATTCCATTAAATGCAGGCTTTACCTGTCCAAACCGTGATGGATTTAAAGGAACAGGAGGATGCACTTTCTGTTCAAGTATGGGCTCCGGTGATAGTATTTTATGTTTTGATGATTCTTTACAGAAACAATATCAAGAAGGCTTAAAGCGCATGCAAAACAAGTGGCCCGATTGTATTGGGTTTGCGTATTTTCAAAGTTATTCCAATACATATGCTCCACTACCTATCTTGAAGAAAATATATGACCCTTTCTTTAAAGATTCAGACATTCCTGGCGTTGCGATTGCGACTCGTGCTGATTGTTTAAATAATGAAATTATAGACTACTTAAATCAACAAGATAAGGAAGTCTGGCTAGAGTTAGGTCTTCAAAGCGTACATGAAAGCACCATGGAACGTTGTAATCGAAAACATTCAACACAAATCGTGTTTGATTGGTTAGACAAATTAAAGGACACAAATATTAAAACATGTGTACATATTATCAATGGACTTCCTGGTGAAGCCAAACAAGACATGTTAGAAACTGTCAAACAGATTGCTAAACATCCTGTCGATGCGATTAAGATCCATATGCTGCACTTAATTGAAGGGACACAAATGGCTAAAGAATATGAAAAAGAACCATTTCATATTTTAACTTTAGAAGAATATGTCGATATTGTAGTCGATCAATTGGAGTTATTACCCCAAGAAGTCATCATTGAACGTTTAACAGGTGATGGAATTGCGAAAGATTTAATAGAACCAAAATGGACAATCAAGAAAACAATTGTGACAAATGAAATTGATAAGTTAATGGTAAAAAGAAATACGTGGCAAGGCAAACATGTCTAACCACGTATTTTTATTTTTATTTCAAATTTAAACAATAATATCTTTTCTTACCACGACGAATGATCACATAGTTAGATACATATGCTTGAGTAGAATCAATAACTAAAGTTTCATCATTGACTTTGACACCGTTTAAGCTAATGGAATTTCCTTTGATCCACTCTCTAGCTTCACGACGACTCGAAGCAATCTTAGCCTCCACTAAAACATCGATTAAAGTCTTTCCAGCTTCTTGATCTACTTTGTCCATGTTTTTAACCGCATCTAAACGTTGTTGTTCATCCAAATCATTGAGTTGACCTCTGAATAATGCGTTTGTGATTTTTAATGCCGATTCTAAACCTTCTTCGCCATGTAAATCACGTACAACTTCTTCAGCCAATTTCTTTTGTGCTTCACGTTTTCCAGCATCTTCCTTTAAAGATACTTCTAAAGCATCAATTTCTTCTTTTGTTAGGAATGTTAATTTCTTTAAATATTCAATGACCTTTGAATCATCCGTGTTGAATAAGAATTGATATAATTCATAAGGTGAAGTCTTTTTAGGATCCAACCAAACCGTTCCTGTTTCACTCTTACCAAACTTAGTGCCATCTGCTTTCGTAATTAATGGCATAGTCAAACCATAGCATTTAACATCAGCACCACATTTTTTACGAATCAACTCTAGACCGGAAGTAATATTTCCCCATTGGTCTTGTCCACCAATCTGCATTGTACAACCTCTTGTCTGGTATAGATTTAAGAAGTCCAAAGATTGAAGGATCATATAAGAAAATTCTGTATAACTGATTCCTGAATCTAAACGTTTTTTAACAGTTTCTTTATTCAACATATAGTTTACGTTGAATAATTTTCCATAATCACGTAAAAAATCAATAATTGTGATATCTTTTGTCCAATCTAAGTTATTCACCATGTCAAAGCCCCATAATTTAGAGATTTGTGCATGTAATGCATCATAATTTGATTTTAATACTTCTGGAGTCAACATACTTCTTTCTCCAGTTGCCTTTGGATCCCCAATAAATCCTGTAGCTCCACCAACCAACATGATTGGGTGGTGTCCATGTTTTTCTAAACGTTTTGCCATTAATAAAGATGAATAATGCCCAATGTGCAAGCTATCTGCCGTTGGATCTGTACCAATATAGAATGTAACTTCCCCATTATTGATGACATCTTCTACTTCTTCACTTGTGACGTTGTCAACTAGACCACGCCATTTCAATTCTTCAAATAATTCCATTTTGTCCTCCCTGAAAATAAAAAAAATCGCCCTATAAGGACGATTAAATCGCGGTACCACCTTACTTCATACAAAATATTTTTTGTATGCACTTAAACCTTTAACGCAGGTATACGTCAAAATTGAAGCTCAAAGGTGTATTCCACAGGTCTATTTGAAACTTTACACCAGCCAGTTTCTCTCTAAGAAATAGATAATCTGTGTACTCTTTCTTATCATAGCGCATTTATTATATCGAATCTAGAATCTAAACTCAACAAATATGTTTTAAATTGTTGTAAATTTTAAAAATAAATGGTTTACACGGCAAGATAAAGTTACCAATATATTCATGCACTACAGCATTAAAACCTCTTTTAAAATCAAAAACTCCATATCCCTCTTGTTCAGGTTCGAATAAACCACTAATACCATAGAAGTTATAGTACTCATACCCTTCTTCTATAGCTTCTTGAATCATATTCCAATGAATCGCATATGGTCCTCTAAAGACTCTTTGTTCATAATTACTTGATCCAACCAAATAAATAATTTGATTTGAATACTTCAAGAATAAACAACAAGCCAATGGTACTATTTCACCATATTCATTTCTTAAACCTGAAATTTGGCTTAATTTTTTCTTTAAAGAATTATAGTATTCTTCATCCGTCTTTAAACGTTTTTCCTTTTTAACATTACCAGGATTTGATTCTAAGAATGTCTTTGTCTTTTCAATATCTTTTAAAGTCTTATCATATTCTTTCTGTATTTTAGAAGAATATTGATCTAAATCTAAATAAGACAACCACGTTTCTACATGATCATCGCCATAGAACTCATAAAGTTCTTTATAATAGTTTAAATCAAAAGCATGGAAGTTATGACGCTTACTCGTCTCTTGTTCCATAGAATCTAGAATATCTAATTCATTAACATTTAATTTTCTGACATTTACACAATATTTTTGTGCACTACGAACGTCCTGTCTTGTTGTGTAAGAAAACTCTTTAAAAATATCATCGGCCGTTTTATTACGTAGATCTAAACTTGAACACCAACGACACTCTTTATTTAAATCATAGCCTTGAGTCAATGGAAGTTGTACAAAGCCTGATGACTTCAAATTTTCTACTACATCAAAATTATTGAATCCACCTTCAACAATATTTCCGTCTTTATCTCTTTCTTGTAAATCAATCTCCGGATCTGTTTCTAGATACACAACATTCTTCTTTTTAAGATATTTTTTCAACTCGGATACAAAACTATTAAGCTTATCCTTTTGTTTATAATCAGCAATAAATCCTCTTGAAATATAACAATATTTAAAGACTTTCATCAAAGGAATATATGCAAGCATACACGTTGCATATACATTACCTTGCTCACTAGCTTGAATAAATTCAACTTGCCAGCCATCATGCATAAACTTTTGTGCCTGAAAATCCGATTGTTGAAAGATAACAGCATCAAGAGTATCTAAATAATTACGATACTCTTGGATACTTATGGTTTTAATTTGCATAAACACACCTTCTTAGTTGGCAACAATGTTTACAACTTTACCCTTAACAACGATCACTTTACGAATTGTCTTTCCTTCAAGCTGACGTTGAACTGTTTCAAGTTCCATAGCCTGTTTTTGAAGTTCTTCATTGCTAGAACCAACAGCCGCTTCAAATTTACCACGCACTTTACCATTGACCTGAACAACACAAGTGATTGTATCTTCCACTAATTTAGCTTCATCATATGTTGGCCAAGGCTCATACGCAATTGTAGATTCGTGACCTAATAATTGCCACATTTCTTCACCAATATGAGGTGTAATACATGAAAGCATCTTCACGATTCCTTCAGCATATGGTTTATAAACGGTGTCAGCCTTATATGCTTCATTCACAAAGATCATCATTTGTGAAATAGCTGTATTGAATCCTAATGATTCATAATCTTCGGTAACCTTTTTAACAGTCTGGTTATAGACTTTATCTAATTTACCATCGTTTGTATCTGTGATTTTATCAGATTCAATAAATAAACGATAAACACGATCAATCCATCTTCTAGCACCATCACATCCAGCCATTGACCATGGTTTACTTTGTTCCAATGGTCCCATGAACATTTCATATAAACGAAGTGTATCGGCACCATATTTTTTTACGATGTCTGAAGGATTGACAACATATTTAGGGAATCGTTTTCCCATTTTAATTCCGTTTTCACCTAAGATCATACCTTGGTGTACTAATTTTTTGAATGGTTCTTTACATGCCACAATACCCTTATCGTATAGATAGTTGTTCCAGATACGTGAATACATCAAATGTCCTACCGCATGTTCTGGCCCACCAACATATAAATCAACAGGCATCCAGTGCTTTAATAATTCTGGATTAGCCAATTGTTTATCATTGTGTGGATCAATATAACGTAAATAATACCATGAAGATCCGGCAGAACCAGGCATTGTACTTGTTTCACGAACACCCTTCACACCATTTTGGCTGTATTGTTTCCATTCTGTCGCATTTTCAAGTGGTGCTTTTCCATTGTGTCCCTTATAGTCTTCTAACTCCGGTAAAATCAACGGCAATTCTTCATCTGGAAGAACATAGTCAGTTCCATCTTCTAAGTGTACGATTGGTACGGGTTCTCCCCAATAACGCTGACGAGCAAAAATCCATTCACGGAAACGATAGTTTACTGTTTCTTTGGCGATTCCCATATCCACTAATTTTTTAGTGATAGCTACTTTTGCCTCTTCTACAGTAAGACCTGTAAATTCTTCGGAGTTGATTAGCTTGCAGCCTTTTCCTAAATAGTCCTGTTTTTCAAAGGCATGCTCACTTACGTCTTGTCCTTCGATAACTTGAATCCTGTCAATATTATGGGCAATCGCATATTCAAAGTCACGTTGATCATGACTTGGTACAGCCATAACAGCACCCGTTCCATAATTTGCCAAAACGAAATCTCCAATAAAGACTTCAACTTCTCTGCCATTGACTGGGTTGATGGCTTTAATACCTTCTAGACGACATCCTGTTTTTCCTTTATTCAATTCTGTACGGTCCATTTCAGATTTTGAAACCGTTTCTTGAATATAAGCTTTTACTTCATCCTGATTTTTAATTCTAGGCATTAATTCCTGCACTAAATCTCCATCTGGTGCAAGTACCATGAATGTAATACCATAAATTGTTTCAATACATGTTGTAAAGATAGAGAATTTTCCTCCACCTACAATTTCAAATTGAACCTCAACACCCGTTGAACGGCCAATCCAGTTTCTTTGCATTTCCTTTGTCGATTCTGGCCAGTCAATTTCATTTAAACCTTCAAGTAATCGTTCCGCAAAAGCAGCCTGGTCGATACATAGTTGTTTCATATTTTTACGAATAACTGGATATCCACCACGTTCACTCTTACCATCGATAACTTCATCATTCGATAATACTGTACCTAATTCTTCACACCAGTTTACTGGCATGTCTACATATTTGGCATAGCCATCTTTATACAATTTTTTAAAAATCCATTGTGTCCAATGATAGAATTCTGGATCAGATGTTGCGATCATTTTTGACCAGTCATAGTCAAATCCTAATTCCTGCAACTGTTTTGTGAAAGTCTTGATATTTGTTTGTGTAAAGCCATTTGGGTTATTTCCTGTTTGAACAGCATATTGTTCAGCTGGAAGTCCAAATGAATCATATCCCATTGGGTGAAGCACATTATATCCTTGCATACGTTTCATACGCGAAACAATATCTGTAGCTGTATATCCTTCTGGGTGTCCAGCATGCAATCCGACACCACTTGGGTATGGGAACATGTCTAGTGCATAAAATTTAGGTTTTGAAAAATCCCAAACATCTGTTTTGAATGTTTCATGATCTGCCCAATATTTCTGCCATTTCTTTTCTACTTCTAAATGATCGTACATATTAGCCTCCTATTAAAAATAAAAAACGCCCTTGAAATCTAAGGACGTTTGTACGCGGTACCACCTTAGTTCACAATTCTCATTGTGCCCTCAAACTCTTTATCGCAGAGTATACGGATAACATTACTCATCAGCTCCTTAGCAAGTTCAAAGGCTGTACAATGCTAAATTTCACCAACTTTAGCTCTCTAAAAATTGTCATTTCCTTCTACTACTCTAATTCATCGCTATGCATCAATTCTATCTTTTTTTTCATTGTTCGTCAATATCAACCGAAACGATTGCCTTATCATCGTAATAGATTTTCATTGAAACATCTAAATATGTACATTCAATAAAAGTCTCATGATCTTCAAAATGCACATCTATATTCTGTATCCTTTCATCTTTATCCTTTATTATTTTTTCACTCGTATGACACAACTTGATGCGATTATTATTGTGAATCATATGTTTGGCATGATCTACAATGGATAGTTCAAGAATATTTTGTTGATTAGCCTTTAATAAATACACATTTTGAAGGGTACTCAACGATAAAAAGGATACAATCTGTAGCACTAGAAATAAACACACTAGACTTACTTCACTCGCATACCCATTAATAGAGTTCAAAGTCATAGGTTTTATTCTTCTTTTTGAACCAAACATAATATCCATTTTCTTTCTTATAAAATATAGCCTCATCAATTTGTTCCATATAGATTTCATAGCCAGGACTCTTCACAATGCGATGCTTATCAAAATACAAGACTTTCTTTTCATGATTTAGAATATAACTTAGACAATCCGATTCTATTTTCAAATCATTTGATTGTGCAAGTTCTCTTCTTAATTGTAAAACCGCAAATTGATTCTGCGTATCCACATCCATATGGGCAAAGTGCAAAGCACAACGCATAAGCATACAGCCTAATAAGCTGACTAAACTTGTGATAAACAATGCCAACAAAGCTTCAATCAGAGTAAAACCATTTCTTTTCAATTTTTTCATCAATCTTTAGATTCCTTTGGAAATATAAAGTATAAATACCATTCAATATAAGACTTGCACAAACCAAAATCACAAAGAACGCAAACAAGGCATCTTCGAGTAAAAAGCCATTATTCTTTTTCAAGACGAACCCTCCCAGCTCCAACCTGGAAAACAAGTTTCATTTGACTCGATGCATTTTGACAATGAAGTGACATAGCCTTAGACATGTTGCCCTTGGCATTGTAGTAAAAAGATACATGATCACACGCAATATCATGTGGTATTCCATATTCAACTTCATCAATATAGATCGAATCACCAATTTCAACATACACTTTTCGATGTTTTACATACGCTTTTTCCTGCGCTGTAATACATAGAGTCTGCAGATTTTTCATAAACACATATAAAGAAGAGTGCATCTTTGTAGAAAGCCCAAATCCAAGCATAGAAACAATAAGCAGCACCACTAACATTTCAATGAGGGTAAATCCATTCTTATTGGGATACGGCTTGCCCATCTACAATCACCACTTTACTATGATCCGGACATGTATCCTGTCCTTTTTTTAAATAACCAAAATCAATCAATTCTTGCACGCTGGTTGGCGTTTCTAATTGATCGATTTCATACAACATGATTTGCGAGTTGACAATTTCAAGTAAAGCTTCACACCCCTTATTACGAATGATTTTTTCTTTTTGTTGAATATTTGGAAGTGTGATTAATAAAAGTAGCGCAACAATCAACATCACAATCATCATTTCAAGTATTGTAAAACCATTTTTCTTTTCCATTTTTCTTTCTCCTTTTAGAATTGATTTAACATATTGAGTGGCATCATCATAATTTGATAGACAATCAAAACTAAGATTCCAATACTGATATACGAAAACAATTGAATACCCGTCGATATCTTCTTGACAGACTTTTCTAGATCTAGACTGCATTTCTTCATGTACAAGTCAAAAAAGACATGCATTTGGTTGCTCGTTAAGGCATAGACCAACATCTTTTTAAAATCCGAATCAAACACTTCGATTTCTAGAAAACTTTCTTCTAGACTCTTTCCATGTTTTAAATATACAAGAATTTCATTTGAAACCTTTCCAACAACACTAAAATCCATACACGCTAATGTTTCTAAAATTTCCTGTGTCGAAGTATAAGACTTGTCTAAAGCTTGATACATACATACAAATTGGAGCGATATCATTTTTTTCATTAACCGAAATGGACATTTCATTTTCGAATTGTATTTATAAAACAATACATAATAAAGAAACAAATAGAAGATCATGGATAGAATCGCAAATCCAAACCCCCACTTTAATAGATGGATAAACACAAATACCATTCTATTTGAAATGTAGTCTTTCATTTGAACAAGGACATAGTCTGAAAAGAATAGAATCATAAAGAACGCAAAGATCAATAAAAAGAACGGATAGCTAATCTTCTTTAAAAGTGTTTCAAAAAAAGTATTCGAACTTTTCTCAATTTTATTTACGCAATCCAACGCATCACTTAAATTTAATTTTTCAGATAGAATTCGCAAATATTTAAAATACAATTTCTTTTGATTTAGAGTAAATATTTCTTGAAGACTCATCCCTTCTTTTAAATACGTTATGATTTCTTCATCCTTTTTAAACGTTAAATGAATCAATGTATCTAATGGCAAGCCTTGATTCATCAACATCGCAAATTGTTCAATTTCATCCCGATAAACTAAGACTATCGTATTTTGCCTGGGCATCCACGATATATCCTTTTTCAATACCTTCTGTAATCTTTTTAGATAAAGTTTTAAATTCTTTTGGATACCTTCCGTGTTCCAAGACATACTGCAACGTTTTTTGATCCATGATTTCATAAACACATACCTTAGAGTCACCTCTAGAATATAGGCGTTGCGAAATAATGGCCGTACAAACACTAGCCAGATCTTTCTTAGATACACCTAGATCTTCAAGACGACGAATACACTCCTTTCCATCTTTGGCATGAATACTCGTAAAAACAAAGTGACCGGTTAAACTCGCTCTCAAGACCATCTTTGCGGTATAGCTGTTCCTTGTTTCACCAATACAAATGATGTCAGGATCATGCCGCAACAATTGTTCAATACCGACATCATAGGTAAATCCCATACTTTCATTGATCTGCAGCTGCAAGTAAGAATCATCCTCAATCTCAATGGGATCTTCAAGACTCACCACTTTATGCTTCTTGGTTTTGGCAATCTCATGAAGCAAGGCATGTAGCGTCGTGGTCTTTCCACTATTGGTAGGACCTACACTGATGACAAGGCCTTGTCTTAATGGCACAAGTGAATTGAAAAAATGCGTATCTTCTTTCCATAAAGATAAAGCATTTAGTTCAATCGCATGCATCGTATTCAACATTCGAATAACACCCGTTTGCACGTTATGATTATTCAGCATACTGAAACGACAAAAGATTTCGTGATTATGAAGTAAAATTTTGAATTGGCCACTCTGTGGAACATATGGACTGGTAAGATCCATTCTAGAAATGAACTTGAGATACTCAAAGAATGCGGGCTGCCAAATATCTTGGTAGACATCTAACATATCATTTTGCGTTCGAAGTTTAATCTGAAGTTTTTGATTCTGTACAACAAAATGAATATCACTTGCCTTTTTTTCAATCGCATACGCAATGAGATCTTGTAATAAATCATCCATTTTTTATCACCCCTTCTCATATACGAAAAAAAAAGCAGAAATTCTAATAAATTTCTGCATATTTTAAACTTTCGTTCCATTTTTTCTCTTGCGATAAAGAAGTGGATGGGCCATGACCTGGATACACTTTATAATCCTTGTCTAATTGAACCAATTTTTTTAGAGATTGTTTCATACTAGATACAGAGCCTGTTGCCAAATCCATTCTTCCAATAGATCCTTGAAATAAAACATCTCCAGTAAATAAACAATCTTTAATTTTTAATACAGTTGAACCGATGGAATGTCCTGGACAATACATGGCTTCTATATCAAATCCTGCAATGGTGTTCTTTCCTTCTAAAATGGGTTTACATTTTGCGACACATGTAACATCCATATAGAAGGCAGAAGATGAATTTAAATCAGGATCTTGAAGAAAATCAAATTCATTGGGATTTAAATACACATCGCAATGGAATGCATCCACAATCTTATCTACGCCTGAAATATGATCAAAGTGAGCATGTGTTAAAATAATGGCTTCTAGAGTGCATTCATTTTCTTTTAAAATAAATTCAAGGTTTGGATACATATCTGCAGGATCAATCAAGATAGCATGATGATTTTCCATCACCAAATAACAATTCGCCTGTACAGGTCCTAAGGGTTGTTGAAGTACTTTCATAGTCTAATACATAAAAAAGACCGAATAAAACGGTCTTTCTTACTTTTTCTCCTTATGTTCAGTCTGCTGATTGCATTTTGGACAATATTTTTTAACAGTCATACGTTCAGGATGTTTTTTCTTATTTCTTGTACCAATATAATTTTCTTCACCGCAAACAGAGCACTTAAATGTAATACGATCTCTCATGTTCAGTCCTCCTCACATTAGTAATTACTAGTTGATTCTAGCATAACTTACAAGTCAATTTCAAGTTATTTTCAAAATTTTAACTTGCTGGATACAATTCAAAATATTTTTTTACCACTTCTGGCATAACAGCCGTTGTACAAATGTTTGGTGCAACGCTCTTAGTATTCATTGAAGAAGTCGGTGCCGAGCACGCAAAAGACATCGTTGGAGACGAACTTGGTGCATATCCAACTAGGTTTGCGGTTGTATAGTCGTCAACTTCTGCTGTACCTGTTTTAGCCGATACTTCCACGCCAATATCCTTTAGCTCATCCCCACAATAGCCAGAAGATACACAGGCTCTAAATCCTTGTTGCACACGCTCTAAATATTGTGCATTCTTTTCAGGTAATGTAGATTTAATTTTTTTGCCATTACTCACAACTACTTCACTCGAATTGACTTCTGTCGCATAGGCCATAAAGTGTGGTTCATATAAATTACCGCCTGAGGCAATGGTTGTACCATAAGTTGCCAATTGAAGTGGTGTATACATATCAAACTGACCAATCGAATAGTTTAGTAACATACCTGGTTCAGAACCATAACCCATATAAGAGCTCGATTCATTTGGCACATCCACACCCGTCTTATTGCCTAGGCCAAACATCGAATAATAAGAACGCATTAAATTTAGCGTACCTTGAAGGTCTGCCACAGCTAATGGTTCTTTTTCTACATAACTTGAACCGGCTAAACGAATGGCTACATTAAACATATAAACGTTACTACTTACTTGTAGTGCAGATACATCATCAACAGGTCCATGGCCTTCATACGAACCAAATTCCTGACCACCAATATTCATAACTTTATCGACAATCACTTCACCTGGACTTACGACATGTTCACTCTCACCCATATAGACAGTAGCCCCTTTGATACAAGATCCGGGGTTCACTAAAGACATATAGTTACCAGAGGCAAAGTAGGTCATTTCTTTGGTATCTAGATCCATTTGATAGCCAGACATCGCAAGTACCGAACCATCTTTTGAATTTAAAACAGTCGTAAATAAAGATTGGAAGTTTTCACGATTTTTCGTACCCCCATTCTCACTCAAAGTATTCTTTAATACATTATCTAATGTAGATTGAAGATCTATATCAATTGACAAATGAATGTCATATCCTTTTTTGGCTTCCTGGATCACTTCTTTTTGCGCTAGCCCCTTTGAATCATAGGTGATCTTGGCAATTTCTGGAGTTCCTGCTAGTAAGTCATTATATTGATATTCTAGGCCCGATTTTCCAACACTCGCATTATATTGATAACCTTTAGACAGATAATAACTGGCAAGTTCACTTGGTAATCCTTGGGTGCTTGTAGTAACACTACCTAAAACGTCGGATAAAGATTCGCCATATGGATATTCGCGTTTCCAGCCTCCAAAATCAACGTCAAAACCAGGAAAATCCGTTTTATGTTCCACTAAATACGCGACATCATCATCACTGACATCTTCCAATACAACATTTTCTTGACCTGTACTTTGGTTGGCCACCATCCTTTGGTAGATGACACACATCTTTAGATCAGCCTGAGACATTTCTCCAATTTGTTTCTTACCAATACGATTCATTAAAATTTGATATCTTTTACTTTCAGCATCATCACCCCATGCCCCATTTTTATATTGTTTCAATTCTTTAGCAGTCAATAAATGATTGGCGGCATATTCACTATCACTAGGTGATAAGAATGATTTGTATGTGATATACGCTTGTTTTTTATCTTCATCCGTAAAATCTTTAGCACTGACACTGAAGACTTTTACAATACGCTTGGCATACAGTTCATAGTCATCTTCATCAAAATTATTGGGTGAAGTAAAAACGATATTGTGACTGACTACTGTTTTAGCTAAGATTCTTCCCTTACAATCATAAATCTGGCCTCGAGGTGCCGATGTATATTGTTTGATGGACGTATAGTCTTCACGCTTTGCGGTATAGTCATTATATGAAATGATCTGCAGATAAAACAATCGTAAAAAGATGACCAAGAAACACACGACTATTGTGAGTGTAAGTATCAATATACGATTGGAAATGACTTGATCAACAGATACATTTTGATTTGCCCTTTTCAATGTTTTTCTACTCTTTTTCAATTGGATCCCCCTTTGTACGAAACAATATATATTATACACGTTTCCAAGATGAAATGGAAAAAAAAGAAGGAATGGCGTATACTTTAGTCATGGAGGTTGTCTATGAAAAGAACAGAAACTCGTCAAGTAAAAGTAGGAAATCTTGAAATTGGACATAATAATCACGTCATTATTCAATCTATGTGTAACATAGAGACTAAAAAGGCCGATGAAGTTGCCAAACAAATTTTAAACCTAGAAAAAATGGGATGCGAATTGATTCGTGTCAGCTGTATGGATATGGAGGATGCCAAAGCCATTAAAGACATTAAGAAACAAATTCATATTCCATTAGTAGCCGATATTCATTTTGATTATCGTTTAGCCTTGGCATGTATTGAGGCAGGCGCAGATAAGATTCGTTTAAATCCAGGTAATATTGGGGCTAGAGAAAATGTAGAAAAGGTTGTGAAGGCGTGTAAAGAAAAACACATTCCGATTCGTATTGGAATCAATGGTGGTTCTTTAGAAAAGGATATTCACGAAAAATATGGTAAGCCAACAGCCCAAGGTATGATTGAAAGTGCTAAAAGACATGTACAAATTCTAGAAGATCTCGATTTCTATGATACGGTATTATCTTTTAAATCTAGTGATCCATTACTTTGTATTGAAGCCTATCGCTTGGCTGCCCAAACCTTTGATTACCCACTACACTTAGGTGTAACCGAAGCTGGTACTACAATGACAAGTGCCATTAAGTCCAGCTTAGCTTTAGGTACATTATTAAATGAAGGTATTGGAAATACGATTCGTATTAGTGTGAATGGGGCTCCTGAAAAAGAAATTCCAATTGTCAAAGAATTATTAAAAGATTGTAAATTGATTCAAAACGTACCGAATCTAATCGCATGTCCAACTTGTGGACGTACACAATGGGATATGGAGCCGGCCGTAAATGAAATTGAAAGCTATCTTCAAACCGTCAACAAAGATGTCACAGTCGCCATCATGGGATGTGCTGTCAATGGTCCAGGAGAAGCAAAACATGCCGACATCGCCATTGCGGGCGGCAAAAAAGAGGGGTTATTAATCAAGAAGGGTAAAATCATTGAAAAGATTCCTCAAGACAAGATTGTGGCTCGTTTAAAGGAAGAAATTGATAAATTTTAAAAAATCTCAGCGCAAAGCTGAGATTTCTTCTTTATAAGGCGCCTTTCCATCAATAAAAGGTGTCTCTAATATTTTTGTGACATGTTCTAATTTAGGATGATGCACAATGGAGTGCAATACATCAAAGCCTATATAGCCTTTGCCTAAATTTTCATGCCGATCCTTATGTGCTCCAAGTGGATTCTTAGAATCATTGATATGCATACATAAAAGATTCTCTAAACCTAAAATAGAATCAAATTGATCTAAAACTTCATCAAAATGCGTAATATCATACCCGGCATCCCAAATATGACATGTATCCATACAATAGCCAATACGCGATTTTTTATGGATTCCTGCATAGATCTTGGCTAACTGTTCAAAGGTAAAGCCACACTCATTCCCTTTTCCAGCCATCGTTTCTAGGGCAATCTTAACTTCTGTATCATCATGATCTAACACTTCATTTAAACCATTGATAATCCATTCAATACCTACATCCATACCCGCTCCTACATGACTTCCTGGATGCAGTACAAGTGTTTTTGCACCAATTTGAGAAACACGCTCTAACTCCGTCTTTAAAAAGTCTTGACCAAACTGGGCTGTTTCTGGTTTTAGAGCATTGGCCAAGTTAATGATATACGGTGCATGTACAATCACGCGTTCGATAGAAAAATTGTGTTCAGCCATACAGTCTTTAGCTTCTTCTATCTTTAATTTAGATACATCCACACGACGCGTATTACTTGGAGGACCCGTATATATCATACAGGCGTTTGCTCCATAGGATAGTGCTTCTTCAATAGCACCTTTAAAGTAATTTGGAGCTTTAAAAGATACGTGACTACCTAAATAGATCATACGTCCATTCCTTTTTGGCGTTGTCTTTCTTTCGCACGCTCTTTTTGTTGGCGCTTAATATCCGACTTAATCATTTCACGACGCTTTCTACGTTTCATACGATCAATTTCCTGGCGTTGTCTTTTCTTATAGTTTGGTTTTACTTTCTTTTTCTTGTGAACGATTTTTTCCACTTCCTCATGGAATTCATCCTTTTTCATAGGACGCTTGTTCACATATGGTTTCAAATCTACAAATTGTTTATTCTTTACATCCTGATGTTCAAATTCAATACCTTGTTTGATTAATGACTGAATTGATTTCGTATCACTTTCTTTATATAAAGCGATACATTGTCCATCACGACTCGCTCTTCCGGTACGACCTGCACGGTGGATGTAGAATTTTAAATCTTTTGGGAATCCACAACTAATAACGTGCGTAATTCCTTCTAAGTCAATTCCACGACTGGCAATATCGCTGGCGACAATGTAGCTTTTCTTCTGGCTTTGAATCATTTTAATGGCCTGCATACGTGCACGCGATTCAAGACCTGAGTGAAGTTCGACTAGATCATAACCATTTTCACGCATGGTGTTCGCAATATTTTGGGCTTCTAGCGTAGTATTCGCAAAAATCAAACATACATAAGGTTGAATACATGGAAGTACGTCTAAGATCTTTTGTTCGTAGCTCTTATGCTTACAAGGAACTAAAATGTGTTTTACATCACTTTGGAAAGCTTCTTCCTTTTTGATTTCAATAAATTCTGGATCATATAAATATTTCTTTAAGAATGGTTGTAAAGATTCTGGAATGGTTGCCGAGAAAACCATCATTTGAACCTTCTTATCCATCTTCGATAGAATTTCATCAATATCTTCTAAGAAACCAAATTCTAATGTCATATCCGCTTCATCGATTACGACAATTTTAGCCGTATCCAAACGCAAGACATTATCTTTAATAAACATGTCTTTCATTCTTCCAGGCGTACCAATGACGATTTGTGGCTGTTTTTCCATTTGTGTCACTTTTTCCATACCACCTGTGACTAATTTCACGCGTACATTAAAGTGTTTGGCAATCTTACGACAACGATCATACAATTGGTATGCAAGTTCTCTAGTTGGAGCTGAAATAACAGCTTGTACGCAGTCTTGATCAAAGTCTAGCATCTCAAAGATAGGCATAAAGAAAGCGTGTGACTTTCCTGATCCTGTACTTGATACACCAATGATATCTCTATTTTTATTTTTACGATTTAACACCTGTTCTTGAATCGGTGTTAAAGTTTTAAAATGTTCTAAATCCATTATTTCTTGAATACGATTATTCATAATTTTCACATCCTTTACTTTAGTATTATCCCAAAATTCTTCCCATTTTACAAATACAAAAAATTAGGGCATAATGTATACATGAAAACACAAAATATCATTATAGTCAAGCCTCAGGGCTATTGCGGTGGGGTTTTAAAAGCCATTGAAACCGCCAAAAAAACAAGAATTCAATATCCAGATCAAAAGATTACCATATTGGGTAATCTAGTGCATAATCAATATGTCAAAAAAGCACTTCAATATTATTCAATTGATACCATTGAAGATAAGACAAAGACACGCGTGGAGTTATTAGATGAAATCCATGAAGGCATTGTGATCTTTACAGCGCATGGCGTCAGTCCTAAAGTCTATGAAAAGGCCAAAGAAAAAGGATTGATTTTGGTGGATGCGAGTTGTCCATTTGTACTTCAAACGCAAAAGATTGTGAAGCAATATTTAGATGAAGAGTATACCATTTTCTATATTGGTAAAAATAAACACCCCGAAGCCGAATCGATTTATACAATGAGTGAGCATGTGCATTTGATTGAGCCACATAAAGAGATTCCTAAAGTGAGTACTTCAAAGATCTTTGTGACAAACCAGACTACGATGTCAATCTATGAATTGAAGGATACGTTTGAAAAGATTAGACGCTTATACCCGAATGCCCTCTTCCACGATGAGATTTGTAACGCTACGCGTGTTCGGCAACAAGCTATCTTAGATTTAAAAAACGTCGATTGTTTGATTGTCGTAGGAGATCCAACTAGTAACAACTCGCAAAAACTTGTTGATATTGGAAAACAGGCTGGCATTGAACATGTCTTCTCGATTCAAACGGTCGAAGATATTGATAAGAAAGATTTTGAAAAATATACTACGATTGCGATTACGAGTGGTGCAAGTACGCCTACGTATTTAACGAATCAAGTCAAAGATTATTTATCTTTCGATATGGAAAAGCCAAAAATCCGTATTCAGGAAATTCTCTGAGTACGGATTTCTTTTATATATTCAATTTTTTCAATAAATTCAGGCTTATTGACTTTGGAAAGAATATTTTTATACTTATTCTCTTCAAAATCTAAATACGCTGCATATGTTTCATCAATAAGCATGTTTACACCAAAGTAAAGTTGGGATGTAGAAACCTCTTGTTTCGTATCTTCGCAAACACAATCAAGAATAGGATAGTAGTGTCCATGATCATAAATCATTTTTTCTCTTACAATATGAATGTGATGATCGTGTAAATATTCTCGTAAGGCAAAATCATCTTTATGACAAGATAATAGAAGACGTAAACCACGATACAAATTTCCCTTTGATAGGATATCGATAATGAGTTTTCCTCCCATGCCACAAATAATGATTTGGTCTACATCGCTTTCTAAGCCTTGAATGCCATCTAATAATCGACAAGATACCAAATCGGATAAGTGATTCTCTTCAATCGTTTTCTTGGCATTATCTAATGGGCCTTGTGCCACATCACAGGCATAGCCTTTTTTAGATTGATGATTCAGAATGGCGTTGCAGACAACGTAGGCATGATCACAGCCAATGTCCGCAATGCACTCTCCATTCACCCATTCTAATATTTCTTGAATTCGATTCGAACAAGGTATCATTATTTTACGAAATCTCTTAAACGCTTGCAGCGATTTGGATTTTTCAATTTACGTAATGCCTTGGCTTCAATCTGACGAATACGTTCACGTGTTACGTTAAATTCTTTACCAACTTCTTCAAGTGTACGAGTTCTTCCATCTAACAAGCCAAAACGCAAACGCAATACTTTTTCTTCACGTTCTGTAAGACCTTGTAGAACGGCATTGATTTCGTCTTTTAATAATTGGTTGTTTGTGTAATCATCTGGAGATAATGTATCTTTATCTTCAATGAAGTCACCTAAGTGAGAGTCGTCTTCTTCACCGATTGGTGTTTCTAGACTGACAGGATCTAATGCAATCTTTTGGATTTCACGAACCTTTTCCGCTGAAATATTCTCCATCTTTTCGGCAATTTCTTCCGGTAATGGATCACGACCTAAATCTTGCACCAATTGACGTTGAATACGTGTTAGTTTATTGATCGTTTCAACCATGTGTACCGGAATACGAATGGTACGTGCCTGGTCTGCGATTGCACGTGTAATAGATTGACGAATCCACCATGTCGCATATGTTGAGAATTTAAATCCTTTTGTGTAGTCAAATTTTTCAACGGCTTTGATTAGACCACAGTTTCCTTCTTGAATCAAATCCAAGAACAACATGCCACGTCCTACATATTTTTTAGCGATAGATACAACCAAACGAAGGTTTGAAGAAATCAACGTTTGTTTGGCTTGTTCACCATCCGCAATGACTTTTGCGAGTTTCTTTTTCTCTTCATCACTTAAATCAGGGCTTTTCATCGCTTCTTTGGCTTCTTCCCCTTCTTGGATCTGACGAGCAATGATGGGCTCTTCTTTTGGATCCAACAATGGAATTTGACCAATTTCTTTTAGATACATCTTAACAGGGTCATTGATTTTGGCATGGGATGCATTGGCGAATGTTTTTTCCAATTGCGAAATTTCTTCCGCAATCGAATCTTCTTCGTCCAAATCCTCGTCGCTTAGATCATCGTCTAAGACTTCATCCTCATCTAATTCTTCCCCATCGATAAATTCGATTAAGTTTTCGTCGATCCAGTTATATAGATCGTCCATTGTATCATCATCTAAATTTAAAGCACTTACCGCATCTAAGAATTGTTTTTGGGAAACATCGGCATTTTCCTCTTTACTCTTCAGCAAGAATTCTTTTGCCTCTTCTAAGCTTGTAAACTTTAATTTTTCATTTGCCATACTTTCATCCTTCCTTTCGATGTAAGATTTCATTTCTTTGAATAATTAATTCCTGTTTTTTACTAGCCAAGGAAATCTTTAACATCGGATCTTGCACATTCTTGATCTGATCATTGAGATTGTCAATTTGGGCTTGTAAAGTACATTCTTTGATCTTCATTAAACTATCGTTAAAGAAGTCTTCATTATATCCATCAACATGAAACGAATTTTCCATCAGGCTTACCAACAAATTACGGACGTCTTCTTTTTCTATGTAGCTCATCAGTACATCAAAATCGATATGGTCCATATTTCGATACATGTCGTAACAATATAATGACAATTCTTCACAGACTGGATCTTGGAAAAAACCAATCTGATCTTTGAATTGATCGGCCGCAAGTTTACTGTTTAGAATCATCCATAAAACACCGTGTTCGGCAAGTGTTCTTCCATTTTTTAATGGCTCTATATTTCGAACCACAGCCGCATTATTTCTGGATTCTTTTTTGGGTGCCGGAATATTTGCGGATTGATGTGATAAATCAAATCCTGTCAAATCTCGGATACGAGAATAATAATCGGCCTTTTCAAAATCGGTGCATGTCTTTTCAATGAAAGACTGCATTTCCGATGTGAATTTTTTCTTATCCTCGTAATTGTCTAAATCATATTGGTTTGGTAAATAATCAAATAAAAATTCTACAAATGATACAGTTTTATGAACAGATAAATAGAGTTCATCTTTTCCTAGTTCATTAAAGATTTCATCTGGATCTTTACCGGTTGTATTTTTTACTATGGAAAAATTCAGTCCGTAATCAACGGCTAATTTTCCAAACTTATAGGTAGCTGCTTTACCAGCTCGATCCCCATCGTAACAGACAACCAAAGGGACGTTTAAGCGTTTTAATAGCGTTATTTGTTCTTTTGTACAAGCTGTTCCTAAACAAGCAATACTTTCATGAATATCTGCCTTTTCAAAGGCAATGACATCCATAGCTCCTTCAACTAATATGCATCGCTTGTTCTTTTTCGCAAATTCTTTGGCTCTATGATAATTAAAAATCAAATGGCCCTTATGATAGATCTTTGTTTCAGAAGTGTTGATATATTTGGCTACATCCTTATCTTCATTTAAACGCCTGGCCGTAAATCCAACGGGATTTCCATTTTCATCATGAATGGGAATCATCAATCGATTGTCGAATACGGCATAGGTATCTAGATCGTGAGTACGAATTAAACCTGTATCTGTGAGTATTTGTTCGTTAAAACCTTTTGCCTTGAGATACTTCACACTACGACTCGATTCAGGTGCATACCCAATCTCAAATCTTTTTATAATATCTTCATTTATTTTTCTTTGACTTAAATACCTTTTCACGCTTTCGCCATTCTCACTCTGCAACTCATATGTTAAAAAGCGAATGTACGATTGAACGCAGTCATATAAAGGCTGATTTTCATCAACCTTGGGTTGAAATTGACTTGTATCCATGTGTAAAGGATAATGAATCAGTTCTGCAACCTTACAAACGGCTTCTAGAAAGGAAATGTTTTCAATCTTTTGTACAAATGTAAAGACATTTCCTCCGGTACCGCATACGAAACATTTGAATATTTGTTTATCAGTTGAAATTGATAAACTAGGATCGTGATCATCATGAAATGGACAAATGGCTTTATAGTCTTTGCCTTTTTTTTCTAATGTGATATAACGGGACATCACATCAACAATATCGGCCTGCTGACGAATGGCCTTTATATCATCTTCGGATATCCAGCTCATTAAAATTCAATTCTTTTTTCAATATATGAAACAAGGTCATCTAAAGCGATACGTTCTTGTTGCATAGTATCACGATCACGAACCGTAACACATCCATCGTTTGCGGTTTCGAAATCTACCGTAACACAGAATGGTGTACCAATCGCATCTTGACGACGGTAACGTTTACCAATGCTTTGTGCATCATCATACGTTACACTAAAGTGTTTAGCTAATTTAGCGAATACTTCATCCCCTTGATCGGATAATTTTTTAGAAAGTGGAAGTACAGCTACTTTATATGGAGCTAATGCTGGGTGTAATTTTAAGACAACACGAGAATCGTTTTCTAATTGTTCTTCTTGGTAAGCTTCACACATCACGGCCAACATCAAACGTTCTACACCTACACTTGGTTCGATAACGTATGGAATGTATTTTTCGTTTGCTTCTTGATCAAAATATTCTAAGTTTTGTTTAGAAGTTGTCTGGTGTGCTTTTAAGTCAAAGTCCGTACGGTCTGCGATACCCCATAATTCACCCCATCCGATAGGTTCAGAGAAGTGGTATTCGATATCACTTGTACCATTTGAATAGTGTGCTAATTCTTCAGGATCATGTGCACGTAAACGAATGTTTTCTTCGTTGATACCCAAATCCTTTAAGAATTGAACACAGTTTTTACAATAGTATTCAAACCAATCTAAATCCGTTCCTGGTTTACAGAAGAATTCAAGTTCCATCTGTTCGAATTCACGTGTACGGAAAATGAAGTTTCCTGGTGTAATTTCGTTACGGAAACTCTTACCAATCTGTCCAATACCGAATGGTAATTTTCTACGCATTGTTCTTTGTACGTTTTTGAAATTGACAAAGATTCCCTGTGCAGTTTCTGGACGCAAATAGATTGTACTCTTCGCATCTTCTAATACACCTTGGAATGTTTTGAACATCAAGTTAAATTGACGAATGTTTGTAAAGTTTTTAGCTCCACATTTTGGACATGTAATTTCATGTTCAGCGATATAGTTTTCCATATCTTCATTTGACATACCACCACAGTTTACTGTGTGATTGCTGGCTTCTTCAATCAATTGATCCGCTCTAAAACGGCTCTTACATTCTTTACAATCCATCAATGGATCACTAAATCCACCAACGTGACCACTGGCAACCCATACATTAGGGTTCATTAAGATTGCACTCTGCAATCCTACATTGTGTTCACTTTCCTGGATGAAACGTTTCCACCATGCATTTTTAATATTGTTCTTTAATTCAATGCCTAAAGGACCAAAATCCCAAGTATTTGCCAAACCACCATAAATTTCTGAACCTTGGTAAACAAATCCAGAGGTTTTCATGTGATTTACTACATCATTGAATGTCTTTTCGTTCATGTTATTTACCTCATTTCTTTCATGTATACAGACAAAAGGATACACTTTCATATTATATCCCATTTATCAACAAATTTCTAGACTAAATCCAAAGACAAGGTATAAGAAAAAGGATTTCCGTATCACGAAAACCCTTTGTTTTTAATCGTCCACTATAGTAGGACCTCACTCGTTTTCAGGTATGACTACCTTACAACCTAATTATACGGTATTTTAAAATATAGTCAAATTTTTAAAACACAGATTCCATGTGAATCACATGAAGTTATGTACACCAACTCAATGTGTAGCCAAATATAGAATCGCTTTCTTGTACTTTTCGAGTCTTTCATGATCTTGTTTTGTGGGTTCTTTGATTCTTGTGATATCTAGATTGTGCAAAAGATCAGCAACCTTTATCTTTTTAGCTAACTTTGATGTAGATACTCTAGATATATATTCAAAATAAGATTCATCTTTTCTATGCGTTAATATAATTACCGTATCTACGATTTCATTTGGGAACATATTTCTCAATTCATCTTCTGTGACATTTGTATCTTCTAATACATCATGTAAATATGCAACTGCCTTTTCTGTATCCGTATCCATATAAGAAGCCACTTTCATCGGATGCAAGATATAATCTTTCCCTGCTTTATCCACTTGTTTAGAATGTGCCTTTTTTGCGATTTGAAATGCTAATTCATGAAACATTACTTAAAACCTCGAATACTTTCTAAAAAGCGAATGCTTGGATAATTCTTATGAGTATGATACTCCATCCATTTGGCTAGATAGATTAAGTCATCAAGATTGAAATTGAAATGATCTTTAACATACTCTAAGTTTTCTTCTTTGCACCTAAATAGAGCGCGATATTTCTTTAATTGTTCTACACTCCATTTGGGATATTGATTGTGATTGCACTTTTCACATAAGAATCCACCATCTTTTACAGAAAGAGTTTCTACTCTTGTACTTTCACAATGTACACACCCTTGGATAAAAGGCTGGATTCCTTCTTGTTCAATACAATATTTTAGAATGATGCAGGCCCAGAAATAAAAATCCTCTAAGTCTTTGTCGGCTGCGTTCCAACAATCCAATACTACGTTGAATAAATTCTCTTCTTTTTTAGTTTTAGAAATTAAGTCGTGCAATACAAAACAACAACTCGATTTAAACAGATCTTCTTGAATGTGATAGTAATAATGAATGGTTTGTCCTTGTAGTAATAAAGGCATTTTTGTCTTATCTTCGATCATGAATTCATTATAAGAAAAGGGCTGTACAAGCCGCAAATTCTTAGAATTGGGTTTGAACAGTCCTCTTGCGTATAAAGTTAAAATGGAATCTGTCGTCAATACTTTGACTAGGCCATCCTTATCTTTGTATTCACCAACACTTAATACAAGTGCCTGAATCTTAGTCTTCATCGATTTGTTCTAATTCGTCTAAACCGAATTCTTTGATCTTGTTTTCGTGATTACGCCAATTCTTTTCGACACGCACAAAGAGTTCCAAATCCACACTGCATCCGAGCATATCTTTTAATTCCTTTTGTGCATCTAGACGAATCGAACGAATCATGCTCGCTTGTTTACCAATCAAGATTCCCTTCTGTGATTCACGATCGACTACCACCATCATTTGAAGATACATGCGGTTACCACGTTTTTCTTTACGCTCTAAAATAACCGCTACACTATGAGGGATTTCCTCATGTGTTTTAAATAAGATCTTTTCACGAACAATTTCACACATTCTAAAATTGATGTCATGATCCGACTTCATTTCTTCAGGAAACATCGGCTCGCCTTCTGGCAAATACCCTTTGAACACCTTCAATAGCTCTTCTAAATTGTCTTTATCCAAAGCACTGATTGGAACAATATCATTAAAGTCATATTGTTTTTGCCAATACACCAAACGCTTTAATAATTGTTCCTTACCAAGCTTATCAATCTTATTCATAATCAATACAACGGGTTTATGTAATGTTTCAATACGTTTTAAAATAAATGAATCTCCTGTTCCAAAAGCTTGAGAGCCATCTACAATCCATCCGATCACGTCACAATCTTCCATTGCTGAATAGGCATTCTTATTTAAGACGCGTCCAAGTTGTTGTTGCGGCTTATGTATACCTGGTGTATCTACAAACACATATTGACAATCTTCATTTGTCAAAATACCCGAAATATTGTTTCTTGTCGTATTCGGTTTGTCCGACATGATTGCGATTTTTTCTTTCAACAATGCATTCAACAATGTTGATTTTCCTGCATTGGGTCTTCCTACGATCGCAATAAATCCTGATTTATAATTACTCATTTTACCTCCGTTTTAAAATAGTTTGGGCAAAAATACATAAAGCCCGATACATGCGGCAAGCACGCTGATAATAAAGACAGCTCCTGCAGCCATATCCTTAATATGTTTGGCTTGTTGGGTATGTTCAAGAGAAATATAATCCACGCATCTTTCAATACACGAATTGATGATTTCACTAAACCATACTAAGCCAATGGCGAAAATCAACATCATCCACTCATTTAGTGAACAATGAAAGAGAATGCCGCACAATATCACAATCAATCCAAAGATGCCTTGAAGACGAATACTGCGATCACAAGTGAAAGCGTAAAATAGACCTTGAAAGGCATATTTAAATCTACCTTTGAACCAATTCATCTAAGATCTCATCCTGTAAGGCAAACATCACCTTTTCATCCTCTTCCTTCATGTGATCATATCCCATTAAATGAAGTAATCCATGACAGAATAAGAAACATGCTTCACGACGAATCGAATGACCATAGGCCTTAGCTTGATCACGAATAGCTTGTACATTGATGAAAATATCACCAAGTTCATATTGGTCTTCTTCAATCCACATATCACTCATATCATCTTGAATCGCAAAGCTAATGACATCTGTAGGACGGTCAACATTACGATAGTCACGATTGATTTCGTGAATCTGTTCAGGTGTTACATAAATTACCGATAAACTCCAGTCTCCCTTTCTGTCTAACACCTTGCAGGCACGTTCTAATATCCTTTCAAAATCTTTTTTGTATCGATAGACACTTCTATCTTTTGCGTTATTTGTAAAAATTATTTCCATGCCTTGATTATACACTAAACTAAGAAAAAAAACTTTTTTTTCGAAAAAATCACACTTCTAAATAACGTGCCCGGTTCGTTTCCAGTCGTCCGGTAACATTTCAACATCTACTCCATCTTTCTGAATCATTCGGTATCCCGATTCGTTCGGTCTTTATCGATGGAGTTTTTATTGTATGCTTTTATTTATAAATACTTCAGAATTTCATCCATGATCTATGTACCTATCATCCAGTAAGATATTTTAAACTTCTGGTCCTTTCCCGAAACCAAAACCTTAATATAAAAAAGAGTTCAAAACGAACTCTTACTTTGTAGTTTCTCTAAATAATTTTGAGAATGAAATTTCAATATCTTTGTTCTGTTTAACAGACTCATCTTCCACTAACATCTTAGTTAGTAAACGCATCGCAACAGCTCCTAAATCATATTCAGGAATGTTGTAAGTTGAAATTGTTGGACGCATCATTGTCAAATATTTTGAGTTCAAGATACATACAAGTTCTGTATCATCTGGAATTGAATATCCGCTTTCTTTACATGCGTTCATTAAAGCGATGGCCTGAGAATCACGGAATGTAATGACCATACGACTTGGTTTGTGGTTCTTATAGTAGTCGGATAAGAATGTGTAGCTTGATTTGTAGCTATCATCGTATGTAACATACTTATCAAATACCAATCCTTTTTCTGCATAAGCACGATCTACACCCGCTTTTAATTGTTCCATCATAGAAAGATTCAATTTATCTTCTACCATAGAAATATCATCAATGCCTTTTTCGAAGCATTCATTCACAAATTCATAAGCCATACGTTCGAAGTTGATATATACATTTCCAACGTTACCAATCTTTTGGCCTTTTAATTTACTTCCAACTACAACCATTGGAATTTGGTATTCATGTAAAACTTCCATTTCATCTTCTGAGAAGTTGTCGTTAAACAAGATGACACCATCGACACGTGATTTAATAATAGATTCAATCACATCCTGCATTTTTGAAATTCCCTTACTTGTTGTATGGAACATGATGTTGTAGTTATAGATTTTTGCGACATCCATCAAACCATTCAAGATTTTTGCGTTGTACGCAAACAATTTTTCGCTCATGACGATTGAAATTGTCGTAGTTTTAGACAATGCCAAACCTTGCGCAATCGCATTTGGTTTATAACCCAATTTTTCAATTGCTTGTTGAACACGCATACGTGTATCTTCACGCACTACATTACTATCATTAATAACACGTGATACAGTTGCCAATGAGACATCGGCTTCTTTGGCAACATCATAAATGGTAATTCGTTTCATTCCTATTCGTCCCCCTTATTAAAAATCTTCTTTAATCCACTAAACAATGCTTCGGTAGCTTTACCCGTTACTTCTTCTGCTTTATCAACGGCACGAATAACAGAATCATTCGTACGAATTTCATCGACTTTTTCATCCGCCTTATCAATTACCTTGCGCAAAGAATCATTTTTTCTTAATGTTTCTTTTCCATATTTAAAGCCCTCAACAACCAATCCAGCTGTACCCTGTAAGAATTCTTTTCCAGCTGACATTGTCTGTTTAAATTGTTCACTTTCACTTACTTCAACCACTTTATCCTTTGTCGAAGAAAGAATATCTTTCGCATCTTCTTTTGCCTGCGATAATGCTTCCTTAACCTTTTCAGGATCTGAAGCATCCTTTAATAAGTCACGCACATCATCGAATAATTTTTCGATTTTGCTCTTGGCATCCTCAATAATTCTTTCATTATCTGTATTTTCGGATTCATGCATTACTTCAAGCTCTAGCATCGATTCTTTTTCTAAATCATCAATTAATTGTTTTTCATCCATGTCATTCATCCTCCTTAGTTTCTATGCTTTCTTTTCCAGTTTTTTTACTTTGAAACCAGTCTTTGGCATTTTGTACATTTTCACTTAACGCACCAACCACATTCATAAATGCTTCTTTTGCGGTTTGATTTACCTCATCCACCGTATTCGAAATATTTTCTGCCGTTTTTAATGGCGCATCTAGTTTTTTCAATTGATCATTGGCCGTTTCCAACGTTTTTGAGACTTGTTTTAAAGTTTCAATCAATTGCTTCAAAAAGAGAATTAAATAAATTAATGCGATGACACCAACGATGGGTAACACATATGAAAATGCACGAGCTAATGTACTCATAAAGATATCTAAACTCACAATACCACCTCAGAAAGATTATAACATGAACTTTCTAACTTATCTATTTATTTTGAAACTTTTTTCACAAGTGTGTAAACGCTACAAATAATAAAGGAAGTGTCGAATTACTCGAACACTTCCATAAAATAGATTCTAGACGCAAAATTTAGGGAAATGATGAACATGTTCACCATAAATGCAGGCTTTCATTTAACACCCACATATCCCTATACTCTTCAAAACAGAATTTGCTTAAATCGATGTATGACCATGTTGTTTTTTCATATTTTCTTTGAAATCAGCTCATCCTTTTTTATTTTCTCTGTTAATTCAAGTATTTTCGTATGAATGGAGTGAATGACTTTTGAAAACTCCACATCATTTTTTCCGGTAGGATCATTCAATCCCCAATCTTCTCTATATTCACATGGAATTGCAGGACAATTTACATTACACCCCATTGTGATCACAATATCTACTTGCGGTATTTCTGACAACAGTTTGGAATGTTGTGTTTTTTCCATGTCTATTTGATACATGTCTTTCATTAAACGTACGGCATCTTGATTGATTTGTGGTTTTGTTTCTGTTCCAGCGGAATAGCTTTCAAATACATTTGAAGAAAGGTGTTTTGACAATGCTTCCGCAATTTGACTACGACACGAATTATGTACGCAGATAAAAGCCACCTTTGGTTTTTTCATAAATAAATTACCCACCCTTCCTAGTTTTTAGCTTCGTCTTAGGTCAATGTTTTTCCATAGGATATGATTTCACTTCTTCTGTCTTAACAGAACAAAAAGCCTATTCCCTTATAAAAAGGTATAGGCTTTTATCCTTAGATACTCTTATAAGATTTTTTCTAATTTATCTCTTAATAAGTAGATGTCCTTACTAGACATAAAGACGAAGGTTGCAGGAGCTAATGTTTTTAACTTTTCAGCTGAAGCATCATCTACATCTAATAAGATTGCGTTTGGACAACGATCCATCAAATCTTGAATTGTGACTGTGATTGTTTCATCTTCTCTTACGGCATTTTTAGGGAAATCCAGTAAACATACTTGATCCGCCGTATTTAAACTCTTCGCAAAGTCATCCAAGAAATATTGTAGACGTGAATAACGATCTGGTTTATATAACGCTACGATTTTCTTTTTTGGATATTTTTTACGAACGGCATCAATCATTAGACGAATCGCTGTTGGATGGTGTGCATAGTCATCGACTAATACACTATCCTTGACTTCATCAATCACAAATCGACGAGCGATTCCTTTATAGTCTTGTAAGCCTTGTACAATGATATCGGCTGGCATACCTAACATATGAGCTAGCGCAAAACATCCTAGGGCATCCTGCATAAAGGCATCTCCCACTTCATTTAATTCAACGTGAGCTAGAATTTCACCATTATGCTTACAATCAAAATGCATACCAAATGGACCTTGTTCAATATTGATGGCTTGATAATCATTGCCATCCTTTAAACCATATGTAGTTACTGGCACATTGTAGTGTAGATTTTTAAGGTGTTCATCATCTCCAAAGATGACAATGCCTTTTTTGACTTGGTTCGCAAAACTTTGGAATGCCGATACATAATCATCCATATCTTTATAATAGTCAATATGATCCAATTCAATATTGGTGATGATCGCATAATCTGGATGATATGCCAAGAAATGTCTTTGAAATTCACAAGATTCTAGTACAAAATGGTTGGCATGTTCTGGCATATAGCCATGGCCATCTCCAATTAAGTATGCACACTCATCTTGTAAAGAAAGAACTTGACCTAAAATACCTGTTGTTGTGGACTTACCATGCGTTCCTGCAACACAGATGGAACTGTATGACTCTAATAAAATACCTAAGTATTCATTATAATAATATGTTTTTACAGTTGGATTGTCCATCGCTGCTTTCACTTCCGGATGCGTTTGATCAAAAGATAAACCAATGATCACTGTGTCATTGTCCTTGATGTTATCGGGACTGAACGAATAGATTGGAATATTACGCGCTCTTAATCCATCTTCTGTAAAGATATATTTATCGATATCACTACCTGTAACTTCTTTATGTTCATCATGTAAGATACATGCCAAGGCAGCCATGCCTGTTCCTTTAATACCAATAAAATGATAAGCCATTTTATTCACCTTCTTTGTCAAATAACGATTCTTGTTTGTTTGTTTCCTTTTTTGGCTTCTCTAACATTTCAGAAAGATTCATATTTTTCTTTGATTCTTCAACCTTGTATTCAGGAATAGAATCCGCAGGCTGCATACTTGGTAAATATGTTCCATACATTGGAGATAAGATCTTTGAGAAATCTTCGTCTTCTGGTTTGTTTAACGTAATCGCATCGTGCACTTTATCAAATTCTTTTTTAGAATCTTCCACATTTCCAAAGATTGGAGAAATGACTGGTTGATAATCTAAATCTTCGGCAACACGACGTACTTTTACCGATTTATGACGATCATATTTATACACTTTTTGTTTCGGTTTTGCCTCTTCTTGTGCAATCGAATCGACATCTAAGCCTTGGAAAATTGTTGTTTTCTTAGGTTTAGGTTGAATAATCGCCTTTTCAAAAATAGGAGAATTCATAAAGTTTTCAGGATCCGTTTCAATCGAGCTTGCTGCTTCCTTTAAAATTGGCTCTGGCTTTACAACTTCTTCTTCTTGAACTTGTGGTTCTGCAACAACAGGTTCAGGTGTTACTTCTTCTTGTTTCGCAGGTTCTTCTACGACTTCTTCTTCATCGTCTTCTTCAACATCTTCATTGAAGATCGCATGCATTAAATCCTTTAACATATTTCCTTCTCACTTTCTATTGTCTGCTTCAGAAATGCTTCTATTTCTTCTTTTGTCTTGCGAAGTGTAGAAACAAATCTTGATATTTCTTTTCCATCCTTGAAACATATAAAGCTAGGAATCCCCATCACTTCATATTCAACCGCAATATCCATACATTGATCACGATTCAAAGAATAGAACTGTAAATCACTAAATTGTTCTTCAATTTCAGGCAAGAAAGGTTTGATGTACATACAGTCTGGACACCAAAATGCTGTAAACATCATCACTTGAATGCCTGAATTTTTTAATGCGTTTAAAAATTCGTCTTTATTACGAAGTTCAGTCATGTGCATATCTCCAAACACAACGATAAATTGGCTGCCCTAAAGAAATGAATTTTTGTTCATATTCTGTAATCGCATCTTCATCATGTTTTTCACGACGATAATCTACACTGATTTCAACCATCTTAAAACCGGCATTTTGAAATTCAATCAAGCTATATTCAAATAAAGCACTGTTATCGGTCTTCATTTGGATTTCACCATTGAAAGATAAAATACGCTTGTATTGATCTAAAAAAGTAGTGCTGGATAAACGTCTTTTCGCATAGCGCTTTTTAGGCCATGGATCCGAGAAATTCAAGTGAATCACATCCACTTCACGCGGACCAAACCATTCTCCAATGGAACTCGCATCATCTTGAATCAGTTTCAAACGTTTCTTTTCTGTATCCTCATCGTATTTTTTAGCGGCAATACCTGCAGCACTCTCATTCTTTTCAATCGCAATAAATCCAGTGTCTGGATACATCTTAGCCATATCTAAAGAATAGTTTCCTTTACCACACCCAATTTCGATATGTAAAGCATCTGTATCCAATAACTTTTTCCAGTTTCCTGCTTGTTTGGATGGTTCTTTTACTAAACAACTCGCAGTAGGCAAATAGTCTGTTGCCCACTTTACTTTACGCATTCTCATATTAGCTGCACAATGTCACGATCGCATCGGCATAAATACAGATAGCCTGCAACAAGTTATCTAATTTAATACCTTCATCACGTTGGTGACATCCTCCTACAAACGCATTGGTTTCAATCACTTCATTTGGAAGTTCAGGTCCATACGATACAAAGTTTTCAAATTTACGAGCATACGTTCCACCACCAATTGTGATTGGACAAGAGAAAGTATCGCCTGTGTATTTTTGGTAGACACTCATTAAATCTTTCACTAAACGAGAATCTGGGTCTACGAATAATGGTTTTGAATCTCCACGATTTTCTGCTTTGATATTTGAAGTCAAGTTTGCACAAGCTGCATCAAATTTTGCCATGATTTCATCGGCATTTGTATCATTTGGATAACGAATATCAATTAAGATATCTGTTTCATTGTTTTCCATATTGACAATACCTGTATTCATTGTCAAGAAAGACATATATAAACCATCTTTTTCAATACCTACTGGTTTACCCATCCAGTCTTTTAGTAAGAAATACAAATCTTTTGAAAGTTGATCATCATAGGCTTCACCAATAAAGTTCAACAATAAGACAGCGGCATTTACACCGTTATATGGCATAGCTGCATGCGCAAATGCACCATCAATATGTAAAGTTACACCATCTTCACTTCTTTTGATGGAACCCTTAACGCCTTGCGTAGCACAATAGAATTTAAATAAATCTTCTTGTTGATAACTCATGACATCCACTGTGACATCGGCTTTACCAATCACAATATTTGGACGGCTTCCCGCATGAAGTTTCTTGATGACAGTTGCATCACTACTTACTAAGCCAACATGTAAGCCACCTTTTTCACCATAAATAACTGGGAAATTGGCATCAGGTACAAATCCCATTTGAGGAACTTCGGCATGATCCACATAGTAGTTCATACATTCCATACCAGATTCTTCATCGCATCCCGTAATCAGCATGACTCTTTTTTTCAAAGGAATGTTTAAGTCACGAATCATCTTTAATGCATAGTATCCAGCTAATGCAGGACCTTTATCATCCATAACACCACGTCCAAAGATGTAGCCATTTTCTAATGTTACTTTTAAAGGATCTTTTGTCCATCCCTCTCCTAGTGGCACAATGTCCAAGTGTCCTAAAACACCAAATGTTTCTTCTCCTTGACCATATTCAACAACGCCTGCATATCCATCAATGTCTTTGGCTTCAAAGCCATCGCGCTTAGCCATATCTAACATGGCATCCAATACGTCACGACAGTTTTTTCCAAAAGGAGCATTTTCAGCTTTCGTTGATTCATCACGAACACTTTCATACGATACAAGTGTGTTTAAGTCTTTTAAGAAATCGTCTTTATATTTAAGTACTTCTGTATTAAAATCCATAATTTTCACCTCTACCCAACTATTTTACCACATAGTCAAGAAAAAAGAACTCGTTTTTAACGAGTTCCTAACTTTTACGCTTCTGTTTTTTCTTCTTCTGTTTTAGGTTTTGGAAGTAAAGCTTTTGCGCTTACATTGATACGACCCTTATTATCGATTTCTGTAACCTTAACATCGATGATATCACCAAGTTTTAACACGTCTTCTACTTTATCTACACGGTGGTGAGAAATTTTAGAAATGTGTAATAAACCATCTGTATTACCAAACAAGTTCACGAATGCACCGAATTTTTCTAGACGAACAACTTTAGCTGCATATACATCTCCAACTTTGGCAACACGTACGATGCCACTAATCATTTGTTTCGCCTTTTCAATTGTATCGTAATCATTGTGGTAGATGACTACTTTTCCATCATCATCAATATCAATTTTTACATTGTCACATTGTGCAATGATTTCGTTGATCATTTTTCCACCAGGTCCGATTACATCTTTAATCTTATCTGGATCAATGTTCATCATCGCAATCTTAGGTGCATATGGACTCAATTGTTCTCTTGGACTCGGGATACATGCCAACATGTTATCTAAGATTTCTAAACGTGCCTTGTGAGCTTGTGCCAATGCTTCTTCAAAGATATTTTTAGTAATACCTGTTACTTTGATATCCATCTGTAAAGCTGTGATACCATTTTTCGTTCCGGCAACCTTAAAGTCCATATCTCCAAAGTGGTCTTCCATACCTTGGATATCTGTTAAAACAGTATATTTACCTGAATTATCATCCATGATCAATCCCATCGCAATACCCGCAACAGGTGCTTTGATTGGAACACCAGCAGCCATTAGAGACATAGTTCCAGCACAAATACTTGCCTGAGAACTTGAACCGTTACTTTCCATAACATCCGCTACTGTACGAATTGTATATGGGAATTCATCTACACTTGGTAATACTTGAGCTAAAGCTCTTTCACCTAAGGCACCATGACCAATTTCACGACGTCCTGGATTTCCCATACGTCCAGTTTCACCAACACAATATGGTGGGAAGTTATAGTGGTGCATGAAACGTTTTGAATCGACAACAGTTAAGTCATCAATAATCTGGTTGTCATTTAATGCACCCAATGTAGTTGTAGATAATACCTGTGTTTCTCCACGAGTAAATAAAGCCGAACCATGAACACGAGGAAGTAAATCCACTTGTGAGTTCAATGGACGGATTTCATCGATTTGACGGCCATCTGGACGTACTTTGTCTTCAATGATCAAACGACGTACTTCGTCTGCTTCAATACCACGACAGATTTCACGAGCTTGTTTCACCGCATTGTTTTGATCTTTTTCAGATTCATATTCTTTGTTTGCGATCATTTCAGCAGCTTCATCTGTTAAATCATCAATTTTTCCGTAACGCTCTAATTTTTCTTTAATCGATACAGCTGCACGAATTTGTGCTTCAAAGTTTGCACGAACTTCACGATCGATTGTTTCATCTACGGCATACAATTCGATTTCACGTTTTTCTTTACCACAAGCGGCTACGATTTCTTCTTGGAATGCACATAATTTTTTGATTTGTTCATGTCCAAACATCAATGCCGCAAGCATATCTTCTTCGCTAACTTCTTTAGCTCCAGCTTCAACCATGTTTAAAGCTTGTGCAGTACCCGCAACAGTTAAATCGATATCACTTTCTTCCATTTGAGCCACTGTAGGGTTGGCAACCAATTCTCCATTGATACGTCCAACTTTAACACCTGCGATTGGTCCATTGAATGGAATATCTGAAATACATAATGCCAATGAAGCACCAAACATAGCTGCCATTTCAGGACTTGCATCTTGATCTACACTTAATACCGTGTTGACAACCTGTACTTCATTACGGAATCCTTCCGCAAATAAAGGACGGATTGGACGGTCGATCATACGTGCTGTTAATGTCGCATGTTCGCTTGGTCTTCCTTCACGACGTAAAAATCCTCCTGGAATCTTTCCAACAGAATATAACTTTTCTTCAAAACTTACTGTTAAAGGGAAAAAGTCAATCCCTTCTTTTGCCTGGTTTGATGCACATGCAGTTGATAAAGTCACTGTATCTCCATAACGGATAATAACGGCTCCATCAGCCTGTTTTGCGATTTCACCAGTTTCTACTGTGATCCCCCGACCACAAAAATCTAAATGAAACTCTTGTTTCGCCATTTTTTCACCTCAATCATACTTTTATATTCTATCAAATAAATGCGTAAAAAAAAAGTAATCTTTTCGATTACTTTCTTAAACCTAATTTAGCGATCAATGCTTTGTAACGGTCTAAATCTTTACCCTTCAAGTAAGCTAACAATTTTTTACGACGACCAACTTTTTTCATCAATCCACGTTGTGAGTGGTAATCGTGTTTGTGTTCTTTGAAGTGTTCAGTTAAACGGTTGATTTCTTCAGTCAATACAGCGATTTGAACTTCAGGAGAACCTGTGTCACCTTCGTGTACTGCATACTCTTGCATAATTGCTTGTTTTTCAGATTTTAATAACATTTTTTCTTCCTCCATGTATATTAGTCCTTTTCTACCGAGCGAAAGGTTGGAAGTTTCCAGACTCTCAGTACAAAAGCTACTAAATGATATCATTCTATCATCATAAAATCAACTAGAATCGTATTTAATATTTCAAGTCCAGCATCATTTAAATAGATGCATTCCCCTTCGAAACAAAAATACTCACGATACGTATCTAATACAGTGGCATAATGATTTTTAAAATCATTCTGATATTTCAAATTCCATTCTCTTATATTCAATCCAAACTTTGTACGCAATGCCATCATGATCGCATCCATACCTCGTTCAGATAGTGGTTCAGGAATATATGTAGAACAAGGACCCAAAGAACAATACTTCTTTAAACTTGTCGTATTATCATAACGAATGCCATCAAGTCTTCCACTTGCACCACAGCCAAAGCCATAGAAGTCTTTATCTTGCCAATACGCTAAATTGTGTTTGGAATAATAGCCTGGCTTACAAAAGCTAGAAATTTCATAATGAATATATCCGGCTGCTTCAAGTGTTTTCGTAATATATTCAAACATATCTGCTTCTAAATCACTATCGATGGGTTCAACGCCTGTCTTTCCAAATATTGAATTTTCTTCAATCTGTAAAGAATAGATGGATAAGTGTGGTATATCTAAACTTAAAAATGTGGAAATATCTCTTTTCACATCTTCCATTGTTTGATTGGGAAGTCCAAAAATTAAATCAATGGAGAAATTATGAATCCCACTAGACTGAATCATTTGAATGACAGTCTTAGCTTGGTCTGATGTATGTTTTCTATTACATATTTTTAATAAGTCATCATTAAAGCTTTGTACACCCAAACTAATACGGTTGACTCCCAAAGAAACATAAGATGATAGTTTTTCTTCATCTAAGGATTCAGGATTGCATTCTACGGTAAATTCATCAATATCTTTTGGAAAACAATTTCTTATCGATGCAAAATCATCCACACTCAATACACTTGGTGTGCCCCCACCAAAATAAAGAGTATGAAGATTTGAAATCTTATACTCTTGAATTTCTTGTATTAACTTTTCTTTCCAAAGTGAAAAGAACTGTTCATTTTTTTGAATACGGACAAAATCACAATACGCACATATCGAATCACAGAACGGAATATGTACATAGGCTGATGGTACCATTAGTCGTCATCCATACTTAAAACGGCCATGAAGGCTTCTTGAGGAATCTCTACCGATCCAACCATCTTCATACGTTTCTTTCCTTCTTTTTGTTTCTCTAACAATTTCTTTTTACGTGAGATATCGCCACCATAACATTTTGCCAATACGTTTTTACGCAATGCCTTAATGTTTGTACGTGCAATGATCTTTCCACCAATCGCTGCCTGCACAGGAATTTCAAATTGCTGCTTAGGAATCAAGTCTTTCAATTTTACAGCCATCGCATTACCGCGGTTGTACGCAAAATCTCTAAAGACAATCGTAGATAGGGCATCGACGATCTGTCCATTTAATAAAATATCCATCTTCACTAGACTACTTGTACGGTATCCACTAAATTCATAGTCAAAACTAGCATATCCTTTTGTACAAGATTTCATCTTGTCAAAGAAATCATAAATAATTTCACTTAATGGCATTTGGTAAACCATCATCATACGAACATCATCTAAAACTTGAAGGTCTACATATTCGCCTCGTTTTTTCTGACAAAGATCCATCATTGGACCTACAAATTCTTTTGGCACCATAATGTCACACTTCACATATGGTTCTTCAATATGATCCACTTTTTGAGGTTCTGGTAAAGCCGATGGGTTATCGATTTCTTCCATAGTACCATCTGTTTTATAGACATGATAAATTACGGAAGGACTTGTTGCGATCAAACTAAGATTGTATTCACGCTCTAAACGCTCTTCAACTACATCCATATGTAATAAGCCTAAGAATCCACATCGGAATCCAAACCCTAAAGCTTGTGATGTTTCCGGTTCATAGTGTAGAGCCGCATCGTTTAATTTTAATTTGGACAAAGCTTCTTTTAAGTCGTCATAACGCGCATTGTCTACAGGATACAAACCACAATATACCATCGGATGCATTTCACGATATCCAGATAGTGGTTCACTTGCAGGATTGGATGCAACTGTAATCGTATCACCGACACGAACATCTTCAATGTTTTTAATGGCTGCACTGACCCATCCTACATCTCCACAGTTCAATTGGTCTTCCACCACTTCTTTTGGTGTACGAACGCCAACTTCTGTGACTTCATATTCAGCGCCTGTTGCCATAAAGCGAATCTTATCTTTTGGTTTGATTGTTCCATTCTTTACCGATACAAACGCAATAATTCCACGATAGGAATCATAGAAAGAGTCAAAAACTAAAGCTTGTGTTGGTGCTTCTTTATCCCCTTTTGGACTTGGTAGTTTATGCACGATTTCTTCTAGCACTTTATCGACATTCAATCCCGATTTAGCACTGATTTCAACCGTTTCACTACAATCCAATCCAATTAAATCTTCAATTTCTTTTTTTACCACTTCTGGTTGGGCACTAGGAAGATCCACCTTATTTAATACAGGCAAGATTTCCAAGTCGTTTTCTAATGCCAAATATACATTGGCTAAAGTCTGTGCTTGTACGCCTTGAGCTGCATCGACAACTAAAATAGCCCCATCACATGCCGCTAAAGAGCGAGACACTTCATATGTAAAGTCGACATGGCCTGGTGTATCAATAAGATGGAACAAGTAGTCTTGTCCATCTTTGGCATGATATACAAGCTGTACGGCATTTAATTTAATTGTGATACCACGCTCTCTTTCTAGGTCCATTGAATCTAGAATTTGATCTTTCATTTCACGCTTTTCAACCGTATCTGTAAGTTCCAAGATACGATCGGCTAACGTACTTTTTCCGTGGTCAATATGTGCAATGATACAAAAATTTCGAACATTCTTTTGATCCATAGATTTTCCCCTACTCTACAATATTTCCTACTAAGTTACGACCCTGTCCATTAAAGAAGCTTGCACAATCCATGACTGGCTTTCCTTCCATTTGACAAGTTTCAATCACAAGTGTACCCAAATGAAGGCCAATGCCAAGTTTGTTCTTGCCAATCTTGATAAGACGTCCAAACTCATTCTGTTCATCTAAATAACTTGCCTTTAAAATCTTAAATTTCTTTCCATTCAACAATACATAAGCACCTGGTGCATCTGAGAAAGCACGAATTTGATTCAAAATGTGTTCATCATCCTGATTTAAATCAATATGCTCTTCTTCTTTAGATAAAATAGGCGAGAATACAACCTGACTTTCATCCTGCTCTACATAGACAGCCTTGCCAGAACAAATCTCTTCAAAATGTTCCAGTAATAATTCACTTGCACAAATACCCATCTTTTCAAATAAAGATGTAGAATTGTCTTCAGGCAATATTTCAATTTCTTTTTGGGCTAAAACCGGTCCTGCATCCATTTTAGGTGCCATTTTCATTAAGGACATTCCACTTACTTTATCACCATTCCAAATGGCTCTTTGGATTGGGGCTCCCCCTCTATATTTAGGAAGCAAAGAACCATGAAGGTTCACACAACCATACACAGGAAGATCCAAGACTTCCTTAGGTACAATTTGTCCATAAGCACATGTCACAATTAAATCAGGGGCAAAATCAAGAATCGTTTGATAGTCTGACTTAATTTTAACAGGCTGAAATACAGGAATGTCATATTCTAAAGCCACTTCTTTGACTTCCGAATAGACAAGCTGTTGTTTTCTACCCTTTTTCTTATCCGGCTGTGTAACCACTAAGCCTACATGTATATCGTTTTCTAACATTGTTTTTAATACGACACTAGCAATTTTGGGTGTTCCCATAAAAATAATGCGTCTATTTTCCATAATATCACTCCAATACTAGAGTATTATAGCGTATTTTTTTGAAGTTGTGTTGCAATAAATCAGAAATTTTGCTATAATCCATTTGCAATTTATGTCAGGAGGTGCACTTCATGCCACAGATTAAATCTCAAAAGAAACGTGTTAGAACAAATAACAAGGCTCACAAATTAGTCGTATCTAAAAAATCAGCATTGAAATCAAGTATTAAAGCTGTATTAGCAGCTGTTGATGCTAAAGATAAAGAAGCTGCTGTAGCAGCTTACAACGACTGCAGTTCAAAATTGGACAAAGCCGTAGCTAAAGGTATTCACCACAAAAACTACGCTAGCCGTCAAAAAGCACGTTTAGCTAAAGCTATTAACGAAATCGCGTAATGAAGGATTAAGAAGTCATATGACTTCTTTTTTTATGATCGATAAAAATCATGAACCAAACCAAACTACAATCGAAGCCATTGAGGAAGAAAGAAGAATGATGTCTAATCCAAACACATTGAAATACTCTAGCATCGATGAGCTAAAAGCAGCATTAGATTTATAAAATATATCCTAGAATTTACAACTCGTACGTACACATTCCGACTTATTTCAATGATAAGTGCTAAATACTAATCCAAATACATTTAGATTGGCCATCCTTATTCATAGGAGCTTTTTTATTTGTCAAATATAAAAAGGTGGAGTCTTACTAATTGAAGATTCCACCTTTTCATAAGTATTCCTAAAAAATCAAATCTGGTAAGTTTTTCTGTCGGTTGTCGACAATGATTAGACATGAGCGTTTACCGTTTCTGATCCGACCACAACTCTTATAGAAGCTTACCACATCTAAAGGTATTGCTACCTTCAGTAGGATTATACCAATTTTTAGTTGAAATTCAATCAAAGAGTTTTTTCTGTTCAACCATGGAAGAATTAATCAAAGCATTAGACAAATAATTTGAGACATAAAAAAGATACTTCAATGAAACCAAAAACGAACAAGGCTATTCCTTGTTCATCATTAAGTTTAGACAGAAGTATTCAAAACCATCATCCTTATCAATCTTACCCATTTTCATTTGTTGATCAAAATCTGCAAGTAACGATAGATTGTAAAGTAAGGCTTCACTTGAAAAGCGCATGGCCTTTTGCATATTTAATTTCACGCGATATGGATTGGCCTTTAACTCTTGGGCAATGGTTGCCTGTACCTTTCCTTCATCCATTAATACGCGTACTTGGAATAGAAAACGAATTTGACTTGCCAAAAGCGCAACGATAGCTACTGGCTGCATATTCAGCTTTCTAAAGTTACGGTAGTAGGCTAATAATAAAATCCCATTTTGACTAAAGAAGGCATCGACCATTTTAAAGATGTCATTCATAGGTTCTACAACTAATAGGTTTTGTACATCTTCAAACGTTGGATGTTTTGAATAGATGGAAATCTTTTCAATTTCATTCTGGATGCACATGGGATCGAGTCCCATTCTAGATGTCATCCAATCTAACGTTTTAAAATCGACCTTTACACCATATTCCTTCAGTTTATCTTGCACATAAAACTTTTGTGACTTTTCATCAAGTGCTAAACAAGAATACAATGTTGCACACCCACTGATTTCTTTGACCTTTTTCTTTCTTGTATCCAGTTTATCGCTTGGACATACAAGCACAAGAATCATGTCTGTATCTTTTCTTACTAGAAAAGGATCCACTTCATAGTTTGTCGTATTCTTACTTGAAAGAAACGTACAGTTATTGACAATAATCATCTTGTCATCATCAAAGATCGAATAGGCATCTAAATCTTGTAGAACATTGGATATTTCATCTGTTTGGGCATCATATACATTTACGTTTTCTTGAATATGATGTCTTTTTTTGATGGCCTCTAGCTTCATAGAAACCATGCTCTTGTCTTTTCCGTATAAAATATAAATCATGTCCATATTATACCAAACATTCCATCGTTTGTGACAACAAATGAAAAGTGAAATAAAGAATACATGGCTATACTTCCACAATCACTCGTACATAGTGTATTTATGTGTAAATTTTCTAATGTCTTGAGTGTTTCAACACTTGGATGACCATACTTATTCTTATAACCACAACTAATCAAGGCAACCTTACAATCTAAAGAGTCAAGAAAGTCTGGGTCTGAACTCGTATTCGATCCATGATGTCCTACTTTTATGACATCGGCTTTTAAATCATATGTAGCCATCAATTGTTTTTCAATTTGTTTACTCGCATCCCCCATAAAAAGATAAGTTAAATGATCATACGTAAAATAACTAATAAGACTTGAATCATTGGTATCCTTAGATTCTCTTTCACTTAACAACAAATAAAATGGGTAGTCTACATGAACCGATTGATTTGAATCTTCTATGACTTGTTTGATTTCAATTTTATCTTTTAAACTGTCATATCCTCCATTATGATCAAAGTCATCATGTGTAAGTATCAATGTATCAATCGCATGAATGTTCTTGTTTTCTAGAAAGGGCATAATAATTCTTTCGACATTATCACGATATAGGTTTTGCCCACAATCAATCATCACTACACTTTTATGGAAAGGTTCTACAATGATGCTGCAGTCGGCTTGACCTATATTTAATGTATAGACTTGAAAGAAAGGATTACAATAGATTTCTAGAAATGGAACGATACATATCCATAGATATTTCCATTTAAAGTGTTTTAAGCATTGTATATAGAAGATGATAAATAAAACTATAAATAAAATTCTAGGTGCATAATGAATGGTAAGGTCTGGTAATTTTAGGTTTATTAAATCCTGCACTGTAAATCCAAATAAGAAGATCAAACCATATAGTTTTCTAAATATGTTAAAGAAAAGCAATGAAATAAGATTCACTTTCTTAAAGTAAATAAACATCAATCCAAGTAAGACCATCTTTTGTACGATCCATTTGTGTTCTGTACAAAAATAAGATACGAGTTGTAATAAAAGTGGACATACAAAAGATATGGATAGTACTTGACTTGGATAGATCATGCCAAAACAAAGGATTGTAAAAGCCATTTGATTGGGTTTGGATGTGAATAATAGAGTACTCAACTGATACAAAATAAATCTTGTGAATGCAAGTGTAAACACAAAGAAATGACCAAATAAAACACTGAAAACTAGAAGGATTCTTCGAATACGAGTCTCATCCCACTTTCGCTTTAATACATGTAAAACAATGTAGTATGCGCTCATATAGCCATATCCAAGCATCGTATAGATTTCGTCTATACTTTCATCGTGTATACCATAGTATAAGGATAAGACAATGGAAGAATTGGGTTTCAACTTTAAATAGTTGTAGAGTCTAGACTTGAATGATGTTGATTTGTGGACAATTTCTACAGAATTCGTCTTATACCTGATGTTCTTATTTTCATTGTATCGAGTAAAACTAAACAGCGTAAAATTATCATCTGTATGAATAGGCTTTATGTGTTTGACTTTAACTTCATCTTGGAAGCTTAAATCTAAATCTGTTTGAATAAGAATTTTAGAACCTCTATTTTTACCTATATAGTACCCTTTCTTTATTTCTGTAATTTTATATGTATCCTGTTGTTGAACTTCTTTTGGATATACAAGGATACAGCTTAATAGACTAAATAAAATAAATAGAATCCGAATTCTTTTATCTTTAAACCGATAGTATAGATAGACAAGAAAGAAAAGTGTAAAACAGAGTATACAAAGTATTTCTTTTAAGATTAGGCAGGCCAAAAAGCCAAGTGAAAGTATCAACATCATAGGCAGATCTTATCCTTGATCTTATTAAACATGGCTGGACCAATGCCTTTGACATTTTGGATTTGTTCTAAAGATTGAAATGTGTTACTTTTGCGATACTCAACGATTCTTTGAGCAATGGCCGGACCAATGCCTGGAAGTGTTTGTAGTTCTTCAAGTGTGGCACTATTAATAGAAATGAGTTTTACATCTTGTTTTTCTGGAATCACCACTACATCTTTATCTTGTAGGATATAGTTAAAACTGATTCTAGATGTATCACTATTTTCTAATAGGCCTCCACTCATTTGAATTAAACTTGAAATAGAGCTGTTTCGCTTTAAAGTATAAACACCCGGATTTTGAATGGCCCCCTTGATTTCCACTTGCATCAATGTGGGCTTGGCTTCTTGTAAGCTAATGGGTGTATACCGGTTAAAACAGGTAAAGGTAAAGAAAATAAAGAGACAAAAAAAGAGAAGAGTTCGTTTCATAAATATCACCCTTCTCTTATACGTAATTTTTTGATGTTTTTCTATTTAACTTCAAGAATTTTTACATCATATGGTTCTTCAACACGTCTTACAGTACATACATCTCCAACTTTGTGGTCCATGATGACTTCTGCAAGTGGTGTTGTGTTTGAAAGCTTACCATTGAATGGATCCGCTTCAATTGTACCCACGATATTGAATGTTACTTCTTGGTTGTCTGATAAATCTAAGATTTTAACAGTAGATCCCAATTTTACAACATTCTTTGTCTTTTTATCTTCCGCATTATCGGCTTCACTAATGATTTCAGCATTTTTGATCATTGCCTCTAATTCACGAATACGACCTTCGACTTGAGCCTGGTGTTCTCTGGCTGCATCGTAGTCGGCGTTTTCAGACAAGTCACCTTGTGCACGAGCTTCCTGCAACTCAACGATAACTTCCTGACGAACTTTATGAACTAGGTTTTCATGTTCATTGACTAAATCATTATAACCTTCTTGGGTAACGTAAAATTTTTCATTTGCCATGTGGTATCACTCCTTGTATTTAGCACAAAAAATTATAACATAATCCTTAAATTATGCAAAACATTGTTACAGATTTAAGCCTAATTTTTCGCATTCTTCTAAATGTTCTTCATATGTTTTTGTGTAATGCACTTTACCATCCACTTTGTTGTATATATCGGCCGCAAAGAATAGATAATCTGTTTTTTTTGGATTCAATACGGCTTTAATGGCTTCATCCCCCGGATTTAGAATTGGTCCAATTGGTAAGCCTTCATGTAAGTACGTATTGTATGGCGAATCGACTTCTGGACTGGTTTCACAATCTTTTGGATCGTTGAAATCATCATATAATGCATAACATACCGTTACACTCGATTGTAGTTTCATGCCTTGATCTAAACGATTGTAGAAAACACCGGCAATTTTAGCCATATCACCAGGTTCACTCGCTTCAAATTGAACGACACTAGCCAAACTGATAATTTGATGGATGGATAAGTCGCTTTTATCAAATGCCTTTTTATTCTCTTTATACATCACATCAAAACGATCCAACAGAACGCGTGTAATATCATCAAGAGAGTCATTTTTTTCCAAGAAATATGTGTCTGGGAATAAATAGCCTTCTAATTTCACTTTATAGTTGGAATTATTTAAATCATCTACATTTAAGAAAGAATAATCCTTTGCGAGCGTTTGAATATAAGAAATATCATTCCATTGATTTAAAATTTCTTCTGAAGAATACTTTCCATCATATAAATTTGATATTTCAGCCGCAATTTCTTTGGCCCATTTGCCTTCCGGTATTTTTAAGACAAGAGCATCTTTCTTTAGTTTTGTACTATCTTGAATGGTAGACAAAATATCTTTTACACTCATGCCATTATCCAATTCAAAAGTACCTGCCACAAAGTTTGTGTTATGACTTACCTTGGCATAAAGCTTGGCAACACTCGCATTTGCGATCAGATTCTCTTTTTTCAAATTCTCTAAAACTGAATCAATTGATTCATTGTTTTCAATGGTAAACACTACTTCCTTATCCCCGTTGCCCGTACTTGATAGTCCTGTCTTTACGACAAAAATCGAACCAAGACCGGCGATAATTAAAATGAATACAACGACTAATAGGACAACTCTTACAGAATTGACTTTTCGCCTAGTCGGCATTTTCCTCGTCCTCAACAAACGTGTTGATTACTTCTTCTACCATTTCCCATTCGGCTTCGCTTTCAATAGGAATCAACTGACCTTTGTCGTCATAGCGAGATGCGAATACTTCGCCCTCATCATTGTCTGGATCTTGGAAAACCACATATTGGCATCCCGTTTCATCACTGTCAAAAGTGAATAAGATGGTCATCTTTTTTTCATTTCCATCTTCATCATATACATATAAACAATTTGAATCTAACATAAATATACTTTTCCTTTCAAAAATAAAGGAGGATCTAGAATCCCCCGTTTTGTCTGTCCAAAAAACTCTGTAAAATTTGAACGGCAGCCATCTGATCAATTACTTTTTTACGTTTCTTTCTAGAAACATCCCCCTGTAGTAAGATTTTTTCGGCCGCAACCGTTGTTAGTCGCTCATCCCATAGATGAACTGTAATACCCGAAGACTCTAATTTCTTGGCAAATTCACAAGATATTTCACCACGAATTCCGATATCTCCATTCATGTGCTTTGGCAAGCCTAAAACTACTTCTTTGACTTTATTTTCTTTTAATAGCTTTAAAACTTCTTCTAAACAAGCATCATAATCATCCGATTCAAAACGCACTGTCGTTAAAGCTCGACACGTAATATGAAGCGCATCACAAATCGATACACCACATGTTTTTGAACCAAGATCTAAACCAATGATACGATCCATTATTTCTCTAAATACGCACGTACAAGTTCTTCAATGATTTCATAACGTTCAATCTTTTGGATCAAGTTACGAGCATTCTTGTGAGAAGAAATATACGCAGGGTCGTTACTAATCAAATAACCAGCAATCTGATTTTCTGAATTATAACCACGTTCTTCCAAAGCATCACTTACTTCACGAAGAATCATCTTGATATTTTCACGACGAATCTCTTCCGTAGTAAATGTCATTGTTTCGGTAATGTCTTTCATAATTTCACACTCCTTAACACGTTTTTATTATATATGAATCTAATTCAAAAAGAAAGCGATTTATCTAAAATGAGATGTTATATTCCTTTAAACAAATTCGTCTAAAAAGATTTGGGCACTTTCCTGCAAAAAAGACAAATCTATATCCCACATATTATACCTTTCTTTATGATATGCAAAAGAGGCACATAAAGTGCCTCTTTTGGATGAGCGTTGTCCCTGTATTGCTTTTTTTAAAAGGGCCCAGGGTGACGATGGCGTCATCAGCGCTCCAAGGCTTCATTCGATGTCAATCAAATGTTCCTCGCCTTTATTGTGTATATATCATACCACATAAATCTAAACACAATTTCAAACTTTTCAGTTTTAATAACATAATAAACCCCATACTTGACTATCAATTGCGTTTAAATCAGATTGTATATTTATACCCACAAGTCTTACTCACCCCAAATACAATACATACAATCACTTTTTTGTTGAATATCCTCTAAGATAAAGATCCATTTGGCACAAGATTTAAGATTTTGTTCTCGATTCTTTACTTCAATAATGGTCTCAATAGACATCTGTAGTAGTCTTCTTTCAAAATCTTCGTACGATTTATTTTGTACGTCTAATCCAAACATTTCATACATCATTGAAAATTCGTTATCTTTTACTACATTCAAATCCACTATAATCTTACGCATAGCTTAAGCCTCTTCAAATTGAGCATTATATAACTTCGTATAGAAGCCATTACGTTTCATCAATTCATCGTGGCTTCCCACTTCGACAATGTCACCATGATCCATAACGATAATATTATCCGCATCACGAATCGTAGATAGGCGGTGTGCAATCACAAAGCTTGTACGACCCTTCATTAACTCATCCATTCCCTTTTGAATCAAGACTTCTGTACGTGTATCCACACTGCTTGTCGCCTCATCTAAAATCAAGATTTTAGGATCTGCCAAGAAGGCACGGGCAATCGTTAATAATTGTCGTTGTCCTTGACTGATATTACTAGAAGCTTCATTTAGTACAGTATCATAGCCATGATCTAATGTACGAATAAAATGATCGACATGCGCAGCTTTGGCAGCTTTCATAACCTCTTCATCGGTTGCGTTGGGTCTACCAAATCGTAGGTTTTCTAGAATGCTTCCCTCAAACAGCCAAGCATCTTGTAATACCATACCGACCATATTACGCAAATCACTTCTTGTGTAGTCCGTAATATTATGGCCATCAATATAAATAGCGCCTGCATTTAATTCATAGAAACGCATCAATAATTTGACAATCGTTGTTTTACCTGCACCTGTAGGCCCTACAATAGCGGTTGTTTGGCCTGGCTTGATATACATCGAAAAATCGTTAATGACAATCTTATTTGGATCATATCCAAAACATACATTCTCAAAAGTTACTTGGCCTTGCACATCTTCGAATACAACTGGATTTTGTACTTCAGCAACCTCTTCTTCACTTGCCAAGAATTCAAAGACACGCTCTGCAGCAGCTGCCGTACTCTGTAACATATTCATAGATTGTGAGATTTGTGAGATTGGTTGCGTAAAGTTACGTGTATACGTAATAAACGATTGAATATCACCCACCGCAATTTCACCATGAATCGTTAAGTACCCTCCTAGAATACATACGCCAACATAGCCAATATTACCAATTAGGTTTGTCAATGGCATCATTAAACCTGACAAGAATTGGGATTTCCATGCACTTGTATACAATTGATTATTATAGTCTTTAAACGATTTTAAAGAATCTTCTTCCCCATTAAAAGCTTTCACAATCGTATGTGCTGCATACATCTCTTCAATATGTCCATTGACTAAACCCAAGGATTTTTGTTGCGCCTTAAAATAGCGTTGACTCTTTTTCACCACAACCATCACTAGAATCATACTGAGTGGAATCACTACAAGAGCCATTAATGTCATTTTCCAAGAAATGCTTAACATCATCACTAGAAAACCAATAATTTGTACAATGCTTGATACCATCGTAGATAAAGATTGGTTTAAAGATTGAACTAGGGTATCTACATCATTAGTAAATCTTGAAAGAATATCTCCATGACTGTTTTTATCAAAGTAAGATAATGGAAGCTTATCAATCTTTTGATTCATTTCCTTACGAAGCTGATATCCCATTTTATTGGATACGCCACTCATCAACCAGCCTTGAAGATACGAGAAGGCCGTACTCATGGCATAGATAGCTAATAATAAGGCACACGTCTTTTTGATCGCATCAAAATCAATGCCACCCTTGCCTTGTACTTTATTCATAAAGCCTTCGGCTATTTCTGTAATAATATTTCCTTGAATCTTAGGTCCAATGACCATAATACATACGGAGACAACGGCACAAAGAATTCCAATTAGAAAAGTAAATTTAAAAGGTTTGATATAGTTGAACAACTTCTTCATTGTACCTTTGAAATCTTTTGCCTTTTCGCCGCCACCACGCATACCACGGCCCATGGGACCTCTTGGACGATTGTTTTGTTTCTGATTAGACATTGGCAAGTTCCTCCTTTGTCAACTGGCTCGATGCGATTTGTTGATACACATCACAAGATTCCATCAATTCAGCATGTGTTCCTTTTCCAACCATTTTCCCTTCATCCAGTACAATGATTTGATCGGCATGTAAAATACTTGAAATACGTTGGGCGACAAGGAGTACCGTACTCTTCGTTTCTTTACAAGAAGCAGCTAAAGCTTCACGAAGTTTGGCATCCGTTTTAAAGTCTAATGCACTAAAGCTATCATCAAAAATATAGATTTCTGGCTTACGCACAATGGCACGCGCAATCGATAGTCTTTGTCTTTGTCCACCCGATACGTTTGTACCACCCTGACTAATTTCGGAGTGGATGCCTTCTGGTTTTTTAGAAACAAACTCCGTACTTTGAGAAATAGCTAAAGCAGACTCGATGTCTTTTGCATTGGCATCTTTCTTTGAATATAATAAGTTGGATTCAATATCTCCTGATAGTAACATACCCTTTTGTGGAACATAGCCAATGCGACTTCTTAAATCCGCTTGTTTGACATCTCGAATATCAACACCATCCACACAAATAGATCCACTTGTCACATCATAAAATCTTGGTACTAAGTTGATCAATGTCGACTTACCAGATCCAGTACTTCCAATAAAGGCAGTCGTTTCTCCTGGTTTTGTTTCAAAACTAATATGGCTTAAAACATCTTCATCGGCACCTGGATATCTAAAAGATACGTTTTTAAAGGATACAACACCTCGCATATTGGATGAGAAATCACAAGTCTTTTCCTTATCTTTAACCGTAATATCACTGCTTAATACTTCATGAATACGTAAAGCACTGACATTGGCACGGGGAAGCATAATCGCAACCATGGTAATCATTAAGAAGGCCATAATGACTTGCATCGCATACTGCATAAAGGCCATGATACTACCAACTTGAATGATGCCGGCATCCACTTGTTTCGATCCAAACCATAGAATCATAAGTGTGGTACCATTCATTAAAAACATCATGATTGGCATCATAAATGCCATAGCTCGTGTTGTAAATAAAGAAATAGAAGTAATGTCTTTATTGGCTTTATCGAATTTAGCTTCTTCAATCTTTTCATTATTAAAGGCACGAATCACTAACATTCCATCTAATAATTCTCGTACAACGCTATTCATCTTATCGATCATTTTCTGCATGATCTTAAATTTTGGCATGACAATCATAAAGATTGCAAATACGACGCTTAAAATGATCACTACACATAAAGCTAGAATCCAAGTCATATTCGCTCCAGACTCAATGACGTGTAGTATGGCTCCAATCCCAATAATTGGTGCATACATGACAATTCTTAAAAACATTGCCACCGTCATTTGTAGTTGTTGAATATCATTTGTGGTACGTGTAATCAAACTGGATGTACTAAATGTATTTAGGTTCTCATTGGAAAAATGAGTCACTTTTTCAAATACGGCTTCACGCAAATCTTTAGAGAAACCGGCCGCAATACGACTTGCCAAGAATCCGACTAATATCGCACATAGAGCACTGCCTAGGGCATACCCTAACATCTTAAGTCCTGAATAGATAATATAGTCTTGTTGGATTTTTTCCATATCCATTCCTAGATCACTATATTCTTTCTTTAAAAATTGTGAGCTCATGCTTGTTACTGTCGAATCGCCGAGTTTAGAAATTTCGGATTTTGCAGCTTTTCTATATGTATCTATACCATTCATCATCAGTAGTTGAGGTATTTGTACATTGCTTTCTTTAGCATCCTTACTCACTTCTACCATTGTCATTTGAAGTAGGGTCAAAGTGGAAGAAAGCTTCTCTTCCTTTTCTTCACTGATATCTTTTAATAGATATACATTCTCTGTTTTCAAAGCTGGAATTCTTGTTTTCTCTTCCTTAGTTGCCTTGCTTGGTGTAACCAACTTATAAGAAGATGTCATTAAATCTTTTTCGGAATCGGTTGCGAACATTACATACGAATTGAATGTACTTTCACGAACCTGTTCATACACACCACTTTCAATACCTCCATTTTGAATGCCTGTATTGACAATGTTTTGCATATAATCCGGCATTGTCAGTTCGCATGTGGCTTGTCCAAACAACAAACCAAGGGCAAGGACAATGGATAGCCAATATGGCTTTAAATATTTCATAATCTTTGTCATTCTTTATTTTCCTCCATATATTGAGCTGTCTTTTTTAAAATATCTCTTAAATGCGCACAGTCAGATGTCCCAAGATAATCTAAATATGAATAAACATTAGCCATATGGGAATCCATACGCTTTTGAAACATGTCGATTGCCTCTGGAACAATTTGAATATAGACCGTTCTACGATCCGTATTCGAATGCACCCTTTGAAGCAGACCCTTCTTTTCAAATCCAGCAATCATCTGCGATACAGCTGCTGGAGATACACCGAGAATATTTGCCAGTTCACTCATTGTGATCTGATGATTCTCTGCTTTATAAATCGTTTTAAACAACATCACATCTTTGATTCTAGGCCCATCTTTACAATGACGGTTATTTCGAACAAAGTTCGTGACTTTATATGTTAGATCAAACAATAAATCTAGTACTTCATCTTGAACTTCCATAAGAACCTCCAATTTATTTAAGTAGCTTAACTATATACCTACTTAACTATTTAGTCAATAAAAAAAAGATATGCACAAAACATACCTTTTAAAGACCTATGAAATCCTTTAATCGAAAGCCAAAAGATTTAAAAAGAGATTCCAAAACTTTTATACCACGTCAAAACAATGATACATACATTTATTTTGCGGCGTCCTTTAATTTTCTCAACACTTCACATGCATAGCCTGCACCATCCCTATGAACTCCAATTTTAACTTCACCATAAACCGTATCCAATATTAAAGCACCTCTTGATGCAGTACTATTGTAGAATATATGCTTAATTTCATTCCAATTCCGTTCTTCAATTTTATATCCAAACAATTTCTTAGTACATTTTATCAAACGCTTTTTAGTTGCCACATAGCACCTTCCAAATGTAGATATGAAAGGTAAATTGATTCTTTCATCCGAATCCATAATTGCGATTATCTGTTCATAGCATTTAACTGCATTTTTCTGGGATATTCCACCAAATAATTTATGATTATATGCATAGAAATACGCTTCCATAGCAAGTTCATAATTCTTCATCTTTTTAATTTTCTCTTGATCATACATAACAGGTTCCCTTTCATTTAGTCAGTAATTCCCCAAACATTTATTATCAATACTATTATTAACACAATTAAATCGAAGAATATATAGCGAGTTGCACAATTAAAAAAATATGATATATTAATTAGGACGAAGGTGACGCAAGAGGCGCACGCCCAGCTTCTGTACGCAGAGGCTGGTTTTTTTATTTTCAGATTCTCAAAATCAAAAATCGAGGCATAACCTGCATAGATGCACATCATACCTCGCTAAAAGCTTCTTAGCTTTTGTTCCTAATGTTAGTTTACACTTCAATCCAATAGACAGTCAATCATTAAAACAAACATCTTACTCAATATCATCGTAATCCGATCTTAAAGTAGTCTTAGATGCACGGATATATAGAAAATAATAAACAATTGCCAACACACCAGTTAATGCGGTTTCTTTCAAATTATGTTGCAAAGCGGCTGTACCGTTTGAATCAAGAATGCCAATGTAATTAAGCTAAGAGAAAATCTTTGTAGCTTTCTTATTTTGGAGAATGTACAAGGCACTCCAATACTTACTAAAAGAACAAGTATAATACGAATCAAATTCAAGTTTAACACCTCATTTTTACCAATCAAGTATACTAAGTTTCTAACAAGAGCTGAATTAAATCAAGCCTAAATTTCTTTTCTACCAAATAACATAACAATAAACACTCTGAAAATACAAACTTGATTTGTATTGTAATACAATCGACCTTATAATACATTTAAAGATATGAACAAAATAAACTTTAATAAACCAGCCGTTGTAAGATACAACGCAAAATCAAGTTGCAAATTTACTAAAGGCAAACTGTATGAAGCCTACTTTATCGAATATTGGGAAGGCGAACGTACTAGCCTACATGTAAGAGGTAATGATAGTACGATTACCGATTTTAATCATTTAGAAGATTTCGAAATTATAAGTGATGAAGGCAATCTTCTAAACAATTATGAAGCCACTGTCCAATGTATAACACATAAATATGATCATTTAATTTGTGGAATCACATTTGGAAAAGAATATAAAGTAATTGGTAGAGATAAAAATGGACTTCTTTTAGTCATGGATGATTCTTATAGTTGCTACTTCTATCCTACTAATGTATTTAAAATCATTGATGATCCATATGGAATATTAGAAAAGACTAGTGTTTATTATAATTTTCGTAGTGGATACAATTTTGATTAAACAGTTAAAAATGAACACAAAACTCATTTTATGTTACAACTACACGTCTATTCCCTTTTCTCTAACAAACTCTGTAATATCTTCAACCAAATATTCTTTTCCTAACGTATGCAAAACATCATAGCATTTAATAATGTAATCATCTAATATTCCAGTTGAATTCAATATGTCATACACTTCAGGCGTTGTCATATTCCAATGTTGGCCAAGAGCATGCAGAATAAATACCACAAATGTTAATTCCTTCTTTTCAAGCATGAGATAGACCACCTTTCAGTTTCTTAGGCACTATTTTTATTGGAAGTTTTCATTAATTTAGCTTTGTGTTATATGTGCCGTTCATCAACAAAGCTCAGCTATTCAGTTGTCTGTCAATCTGTATTAATTTTAAATTTTGTAAACTAGACACTTCCTTTCCTTAAAGAAAGGTCATTTTCATTGACATACTAAGGTTTAATTGTGCCAACACTTTTAGTAACTCCATTGAGTTCATAACAAAATATGTGTATAATTTTGTTATGAATAAGGAGGTGCTTTTATGCCGAAAATCAAATCAAGTGCTGATTTAAGGAACAATTACAATGAAATTTCTACATTTTGTCATAATTATCCAGAACCAGTTTTTATTACAAAAAATGGAAAAGGCGACCTTGCAGTTATGAGTATTGAAGCCTACGAAGATCTTACAAGCCGCTTTGAGCTATACAGCCAAATTAAGGAAGGAATGGATGATGTTGCATCAGGCAATACCAAACCTTTCTCTAAAGCTATGGCAGATATCAGGAGTCGCCGCACACGATGAGTTATCAGCTTCATATCACATCCACCGCAGAGCATGATATTATGCGTGCTGTGGATTACATCGAATTTGTACTAAAAAATCCTCAAGCTGCTGACAATCTGTTAGATGTTGTCACAAAGCAGATAGGAACATTATCCGATTTTCCTCAAAGGTTTCATATTGTCGATGATCCAGTTTTAGCCAGTTGGGAAATTCGTTTTATAATAATCAATAATTACCTTGCCTTTTATACTATTAATGAAGAAAAGCAAACCGTTATAGTAGTCCGTTTTCTCTATAAGAAAATCAACTGGTGTTCCATTCTTCGACAGGGATTTTCCCTGGTTTAAGGAATCTGTTTTTGCAGATTCCTTTGTTTTTTTTGAACCTCTCATCAATGAAGTGATGAGATTCTTGGGAACAGTTTTCTATCAATGTCATTTAAGTACTCATACAGTTCAGAGTTTAAACTTTTAGACTGCATCTGAATAATAAAGTGAATCAGAGTTTCAACTGGAAGTTTTCTCTTACGAGTAAAATCACTAACAGGATCATTGCAGTAACAAGCGATGTTATCGCAAACCATTTTAATTGAACTGATAAAAACATTTAAAATCTTATCTGGAATCATAGGTTAAAATCCTCCTCTATAATTCCTTCAGATTATGTTTAAAATTTCGTTCTTTTGCTTGTCAAGTGTTTTTTACACTTTTTGAACGAAAGAGCCCTACCTATTTATAGGTAAGACTCATAGATTTTAGATATCGTTTAACTTAATGACAATTGATTTAAAAAGAGATTTCAAACATACTATGCCACCTCAAAACAATGCTGCATCCATTTATTTTACAGCTTCCTTTAATTTTCTCAACACTTCACAAGCATAGCCTACACCATCACGATGAACACCAATTTTAACTTCACCATAAACAGTATCCAATATTAAAGCACCTCGTGAAGAAGTACTATTGTAGAATATATGCTTAATTTCATTCCAATTCCGTTCTTCAATTTTATACCCAAACAATTTCTTAGTACATTTTATCAAGCGCTTTTCAGTGGCCACATAACATCTTCCAAATGTAGAAATAAATGGAAGATTCATTCTTTCATCCTGTTCCAGAACAAGAATAATCTGCTCATAACATTTAACAGCCTTTTTTTGAGATGCACCACCAAATAATTTATGATTATATGCATAGAAATAAGCTTCCATAGCAAATTCATGATTCTTCATCTTTTTAATTTTCTCTTGATCATACATAATAGGTTCCCTTTTCTAAAACTTTATTTTGCGATTTTCTTTGTTTCATTTAATCGATTACACACAAACTTTACTTTGTATGAACAAACTTGAATTTTAACTTCTCCATTAAATGTATTCAGTATCAAAGTTCCTGTAAACCCTCTTTTTAAGTAGTTTATAGATTTAATCTGATCCCATTTCCACTCTTTAAATTTAAATCCAAAGAGTTTTTTAGAACATTTGATTATACGATACTGAGTTGCACAGTAACACGAACCTGGTGTGTCAATAAATGGCAAATGAATACTTTCACCTGGCTCTAACTTCGTAACTAACTGTTCAAAGCATTTAATCGCATTTCTTTCAGTAATAAAGCCACTGAGTTTATTATTGATCGAAAAATAATAAGTATCCTTCGCAATTTCATTGATATCCATAATTTATTTCCTTTCTTTCTGAATGGATAGATTCAGTATTTTATAGATTTTATAAAAGAAAAGCCACTGAAATAAATCAGTGACTTTCTACATGGCGCTAAGGCCGTTGTGTAATAATCAATGGCGCTAAGGCCGTTGTTCATAGGTATATTAACATCTCATAACTCTAAAGTCAAAAGATTTACTTTGTAAATAGTGATTACGCATGAAATGATCTTCAAAATTTCGCGATTTAAGATTATTTATTTTTTTATGCACTTTAATAGTG
>ENA-OUQK01000139-OUQK01000139.1-human-gut-metagenome-genome-assembly--contig:-NODE-139-length-56452-cov-7.308935_pt1 | contig 56452 bp, 86 predicted proteins | sample MGYA00237954_ERZ548842 | MGnify/ENA primary metagenome ERZ548842 (study PRJEB26490, sample SAMN05194704) | human gut metagenome | biome: terrestrial biome; feature: human-associated habitat; material... | reverse complement strand
ATATTGACATTAATTATGTCTACTTATTGAATGGGTCATCAGATGGGTACTCACAAAAATATTAATAGAAATTTATAAAATTATTTGGTTGTTAAAAATATAATCAAAAGTAAATTGAAAATTCTACCCCCCGAAAAAAATCCGAGCCTGGCAATGTGATATATAACCACTTGCACATTTTAGTATCATGTTTGTACAATTTAATGCAAAACATGCATTGACATATAAAATTTAAGACTTATTATATTAGAATAAGGAAAACGTTTTCCTTTTTATTCATAGAAAATGAATGGAAAGGGATGATCTTATGGAAAGGAATTTATGGATAAGGAAATTAATTATCCTGGCAGAAAAGCTTAACGTGGATGATCTGCAAATTCTGTACAATCATGCACAAAGATTGTTGTTATCATCAAAGAATGAATAACACAAATACCTATAGGTAATTACGCGCAAATTTAAAGGAATAATACCAAACGGAAGAAAAAAAAGAGAATCTCAATTGCAGAAAGATTTGAATGTTATAAAGGCTAAACTAAGCAAGAAGAAATCTGGTCTGATGAAGTAGTTGGCAAAGAAGAAATATAAGCTAGGGAATTTACCCTAGCTTATTCTTTTAATATCCGTTTTGAGTTACACCATATTCTGCTTGTTCTTGTGTATAACCTTCATAAATCAATTGATCTATTAATCCTTGTCGAGAGAATGACGATATGTCTAAATATTCTTTTGCTGATTTAGCTGCTTGCTCGTTCCAGTTTGCGTTGCAGTTATCAGCTGCATAAGTGGCTTCTTCTGTTGAGTAACCTTCATATTCTAGTTGATGAATTAATCCTGAATAAGAGAATGCAGAAATACTTAAATATTCTCTTGCAGTTCTTAGTGCATTTTTTTCTCCTGTTGTTGGAGATGGAGTTGATGCATTTGAATTTGTACTTGGAGTAGTTGTAGTTGGTGAAGAAGATGAATTGTTTGAAGAAGAATTTGAAGTGGTTGAATTTGTATTGCTTTGTTCTTCTTCCTCTTTTTTATCGTTAACAACTACATTATCAACAATATTATCAAATTCATTTTCGTAATCGTATTTCAATCCTTCGTTAGGCTGAATTAATATCATACTGATAAATGATGTTTTATTGTTATTTGATAAAAGATATATAAAGCATTTTGACGGTGTGCTTGTATCGTTGTCACTGTCATCATCATTTAACGTCAAATTTCCTGTTGTTTCTGAATAATATACAGTACGACCAGCTCTTTTTAATGTTCTTATTCCATAACTTGTATCGGTATCTTCCATGAAATCATCTCTGTCTTTTAAAGCATCCATAAAGGCATCCGCTGCTTCACTATTCAATTCCATATCCATTAAAGTGATGGTTAAAATAGGATATCCTTCATCCGCCCTGAATGATAGCCCTTCTTTTGTACTTACGACATTTTGAAAATACTCAGGTAAGTATATAGTAAAATCACCAATTTCAAAAGAATTTGCTTTTAAATCATCTGATTCTCTGTCGGTGATTTCTTCTGTTTGGTTATCAGCTTTAACTCTTTCTTTGTAGCTTGTACATCCTGTGCACATGGATAGTGCAAGCGTAGCAATCCCAATAGTTTTGAATAATTTCATTTTTTTAACCCTCTTTTGTTTACGTCAAGTAAACGCTTTCCATTTTCTATATTAATCATACAATAAATCTAACCAAAAAAGAACAACCTATTTGTTGTTCTTTTCTTTTTCTCTTTTAGCTAATTCTCTATTTACAATTGACCACAAATAATCTGCAACTTGTTGCTTTATATCCGGCGGTGCTTCAAGGTATCCTCGCACAAGCCATTTATCTTCTGGCTTTAATCCATAATCTTCGATTAGCTGATCTATTTTTGAATCAGGTATAGAAATGAACATATCGTCTCCAATACCTTCAGTTAACCATACATAGTCAACGTTGAATTCTCGGCATATAGAATTGATGGTTTGGCTTGATGGATTGGTAGTTCCTTTTTCAATGTTATTGATTGAACCTTTTGAGATACCTATTTGTTTACCGAATTTTTCCATACTCAAATTAAAATGTTTACGTATTTTATATATTCTCGACCCTATATGTTCTTCCACGATTTTCACCTCTTAACTGCTTACACTGTGATTATACATTAAAAAGTATGCCGAGTATACAAAAAAACAAATTATTTGAATAATTTAAAGTTGACATAGTATGCAACGCATACTTATAATGTATGTGTAACATACAAAAAGTATTTTAAAAGGAGGGATGTAATGACTGATGAGGAAAATGTCACTAAAGAAGCTTTGGATACGCTCGAAAAGATGGGATATGACATCAACGAGTATGATCGAGGTTTTATCGCATGTATTTTGACTCAGAGCAAAAGAAAAGGCTCAGAAGGAAAGGAGAACGAAGAAAAATGAAAGCATATGTGACTGTAAGAGATGTGATGCTTGTTTTACCTGTAAAGGATACGCAGGCTAGAAAGATTTTACATAATCTACGCAGACAAAAAAATAAAAAGGGTGAAATATTTGAAGGATCATATCGAGACACTATGCTTGGAAAGATTCTTGCAGTTCCCACTCCGTTGTTTGTTGAATACTTCCCTGAAACCCGAAGCGCATTGAATGACATTTGGAAGGAACAAATAAAAAGCACTCTTGGACAAGAGTGCTAGGGCAGCAGCCCTGCATAAATTAACCACATGATTATTATATCACAGAAAATTAAAGGAGTAATGAAAATGGCAAAAAAAGAAGAAAAAGAAAATTGGGTGATTCCCGATTTCGATAATTATGAGATTAATAAGTTAGATGACAAGTATCTCATTAATTTGAAACCTAAGCCAAAGAATTATGTAGTTGCATGTACATTCATTAATATTGCTTTACTTGCATTGAATGTATGCGTATTTTTATCTACTAAGGTGTTGGCTACAACAATCATCCAGGTAGTTAAGTAATATGACTAAGGATGAGTTACAAACAAAAATTGACGGGTTCATAGAAGAAGAAACAGCGGATGAGAAAAGTAAGAATACCATTCGTAAATACAAACATGTAACTATCTTGTTTGTTAACTCATTGCCTGATGGTGAAATAAAAAAGAGCAATATAGTTAGTGTTAAAGATAAACTGCTGCATGATTATAAAATCAGTACAGTAAACAACTATATCGTGATCATTAATAAATTTATTAAATACGCAGAAATCATTGATTCTGATGATGATTTTAATTTTCTTAAGTTAAAGAAATATTATTCAAAGAATTTATTGAAGAACGTAAGAGTCCAGAAAGACGATTCTTTGGATGATATTCTAGAGCCTAATGAATTTCAAAGGCTATTGAAAAAAGCCCGAGAAATCAATCGTATGGACTTATACGAGATCATGAAGGTGTTTGGATATACGGGCATTCGTTTGAGCGAATTACAGTTTTTTACTGTAGAAGCAGTAACGGATGACAATGTGTATGTTATGAACAAAGGAAAAGGTCGAGGAATCATTCTACGTTCAGACTTGCGTCGAGAACTCCTTAAATACTGCAAGGACAACAAAATCGAAGAAGGGTGTATATTTACATCTTCTGATAAGAAAAGTCCTGTAAACGCTCGTGTGTTATCCAGGGACTTAAAAATGGTCGCTGGTAAATGCAGAGGGATTAAGCTTGGTAAAGTACATCCTCACGCATTCAGACATTTGTTTGCGATTCAGTATTTGATGCAGAATGGTGAAAATGCGATTGCAGAACTAGCTGACATTTTGGGCCATTCTAGTTTAGAAACTACAAGAATCTATGTTCGCACAACACGGAAAATGAAAAAGCAGAATCTTGAATCATTGAGTTATGCGAAAAGGAAGTAGGTAAAGATGTTTTTTAGGAAAAAGAAAACTAAGTGTGAGGAATATGAACCACAATGTTACAGAGAACCGATTGATGTAATTGGAAGGGTTTTTATTGATTTAAAAACAGAAGAAATCTACGAGAAATTGAACGAAGAAGATAAAGGAATTCATAGTATTACATATTATGCAGACAATATTCCTTATCTTGTATCCAATTGTTTCGATTTAACAATGGATGAACTAGAAGTGATTTCAAGAATAGGAAGTTGGTACGATTTAATAACGTATCTATGTGATTTAAAAATCTTGGATCAATATGATTTAAGCCTGATACAAGAACCAATAGAAGAAATGGTAAAAAAGTTAAAAGATAAAAAAGCATCACATACTTATGAAAGCAGGTGATGTAATGAATGTAAAGAATGTTGTTTATATTGGATGGATGATAACTATAGTTATTGCGTATGTTCTTCAGTTTATAGAAATTAAATCTGATGGTGCAGAAAATGAAATGAAAAGATTTGTTGCTACAATATTTAAATTTTTCTTTTTTGGATATGCATGTGCGTTTAGCTTATGTTATTTGTTTCTTTCACTTTGATCTAGAAATAAACTGAATGAGTCGGATATATCTGCGAGCATGTTTGTGAATTCTAATTCAGATTTAATATTAGAATTTTTTTGATCTAACAAATACGTATTAACTTCATCCATTTTGTTATGAAGTTCATTGTTAGGAATTAACATTCTAGATTTAAGATAAGCAGCTCGATACTCTTTTAAAAGCGAAGCATTGTCGGATTTACTATATCTTGCAGCTTTATCTAAATATTCAGAAAAAATATCTAACAATTGATTGTAATGCATCTGAGTTATTGGCGCAAATGATTGAATTTTGGCTAAAGTTTCATCACTTTTTGCAGTGATCTTTCTTAACTTAATTGATTCATATGTAGCGAAAGATATTGAACAAATTGAAACTATATGCGGCCATGATTTGAAAATAAAATATAAGATTTCGTTATTAAATTTCATAAATATACCTCTTTTCGAGGTAATTATACAAGACGGGAGAAACAAATGAAAGAAGCTACTAATGTTAATACAGGAGATGTTATTCAGGTTCAAAATGCATCATATGAGGTTCTACAGGTAGTTCCTGATGCAGTTTATATGTTTGAAGAATATGGAATAACAGCTGCACTTGTACAAAGAAAAAATGTTTCTTGTATGGGTGCAGCATATCGTTTTTATCAGGTAGATGGAAGGCTTTATGAGCTCGTGATTCTACCTAAAAGTAATACAAGAAATAGAAAGAAAATAGAGACAATATCTTTATTTTGAGGATAAGAAATGAAACACAGTTTTGATGCAGAAATTGCGAATGAATATGGAGTTGAAATAGCTATCATGTTCGATATGTTTTGTTTTTGGATCAGCAAGAACGAAGCGAATAATTACAACTTCCAGGATGGGAAATATTGGACGTTCAATACATATGAAGGATTGCATAAAATGTTCCCTTATTGGAATGTTCAAAAGATAAAAAGAATCTTAAATAAAATGGTTGAACTGGACTTGTTAGTTAAGGGAAACTATAACGAAAATCCATGGAATCATACAACTTGGTATGCGTTTGGAGAAGTAGGACAAAAGTTAAAAAATGCTTTATCTATCGATTGGTCAAAAGTTACTAATCGAACGGTCGAAAATGGCAATTGTAGAATAGTCAAAAATGACCAATCTAAGACAGTTATATACACAGTTAGTAACACAGTTAATAAAAGAAATATAAAAGAAAGTTCCGACGACACTGATTTATCAGCATCAGAAACAATCCCTTATGTTGAAATTATTGACTACTTGAATTCTAAATGTTCAAAGCGTTACAAACACAGTAATCGAATTGCTAGAGATAAGATTCATGCTAGATGGAATGAAGGATTCAGATTAGAAGACTTTAAGCTTGTGATTGATGTTAAAGCTTCTGAATGGGTAAACGATACAGAGATGAACAAGTATCTAAGACCTGACACGTTGTTTGGATCTAAGTTTGAAATTTATCTGAACAGTGTAGCACCTAAACAAAAAACAAATAATTTTGTAATCACGAAAGGAATGAAGATGTAATGCAGTCAGTTAGTGAAATAATCCAAAAACAAAATGATGCGAACAATGAGAAATATCTTAAAAGTAAACATTGTCAAAGCAATTGTGACAAATGCATGGCAGCCGGTGCATGTGGTATTTGGGAAAAGCCAGCGTATTATGACGGGAAATACCTGGTGGCTGCAACAAAGGTGTTCTGTTCAAAAAGAAATGATTGTGAGAAACTATCAAGCTATCGCAGTGAGTGGATTGAGAAGAACAAAAAGAACAGTGGTTTAAAAGATTTGTTGAACAAACGAATCAATGATTTCGTTGCATCTGATCCGTGGCAGGAAGCAATCAAAAAAATGGCAGTGAATTACATTGCCGATTGTAAAAACAATTTTGCAGAACACATGCCTTGCAATTGGTTGATGTTTTTAGGACAGAGCGGATGTGGGAAAACACATCTATGTTCTGGAATCAGTAATTGGTTGTTAGAACAAAATAAACGTGTTCTGTACGTCAGATATATTGAGTTGAGCAATTCTATTAGCAACTTTGATTATTCGCTTCTAGAACGTGCTAAACACGCTCAAATCTTGTATCTAGATGATTTGTTCAAATCTAGTGCAAATCGATTGGATGATAAAGCAATCTTTGATTTGATTGATTATCGCTATAACAACAACATGCAAACGATCATATCTTGCGAAAGAACAAGCCAGGAAATGATTGATATAAATGAAGCGGTAGTTGGCCGAATTGTTGAAAAGTGCAATGGTTTCTTCTTTGAAATCGAGAAAGAGCCTGGAAAGAATTACAGGTTGAACTGATGGCACGAAAAATATATGGAATATACAAGGATGATCTTCCTGCTTGTATTGGAACAGAAGATGAATGTGCATCGTTTTTAGAAACAACAATCAATACATTTAGATCCATGTGTTCCAAACAGAAAAAAGGAAAAATAAAGCATTCAAGGAATGGATTTATAATCGTAAAAATATGTGAAGAATTGGAATTGGAGGAAATAGAATGATTGAACTGAAAGTTATTGAAAAATTTATGCAAGAACATGGTTTAGAGCCATATGATGCATTTGATGTGGATGGTGAGTTTAAGCAATGCAACCCACTGTATTTTAATGAAGATTTAGAGCTACGATCAATTGAATTTGATTCTAGAGATCTTGATTTCTTTGGCGGGAAAGAGTGTTTATATAGATTATTAACCGGGAAAGATCATGTAAAACATAGAAGAACAGAAGTTAACAATTCTGAAGTTGTTGCCGAAGAAAAGAGAAATGTTGTTTGTAAGGTATCTGTTAAAGGATATGTTATGTCGGATGAAGAATTAGATTATTTAAGAAAAGCGTGTCATTTAGCAAGCAATGTTGCGTTTGAAAACGACGAAAAAAACATTTATAGAAATTTGCAAGAATATTTAGCGACAGGTGAAATAGACTAATGGATTACATGATGTTAGAACCGTGTACAAATGAATGCATAGTAAAGAAACAGCTATTAATAAGAATGTTTTCACATATAACAATAAAAAGTATGAACAAGAAACGTTGTTTTAAATAGGAGTAAAAAAGATGAAAGTACATTGTTTATTTGAACAATCAGGAACATTCAAGAACGAGTTCAGAAAGCTAGGAATCAACGCTTATGACTACGATATTCAAAATGAGTTCAATCAAACTGATTATGTTATTGATTTGTTCAAAGAGATTAGGGGGGGTATCATAACGAGCCTTCCATATTTGACAGAATAAAGAAAGACGATTTAATCATTGCTTTCTTTCCTTGTACAAGGTTTGAAGCAAAAGTTCCTCTTTGGTTTAGAGGACAGGCCCAGCAACAGAAAAATTGGGATGATATAAAGAAATTAGAATATAGCATGAAGCTGCATGATGAACTACATGAATTATACGAATTAATCAGTATGTTAGTTGTTGTAGCAGAAAAAAGAGGATTGCAGATGATTATTGAAAATCCATATACGCAACCTCATTACTTAACAAGTTATTGGTGTATAAAGCCTTCTATGATTGATAAAAATAGAAGAATGGATGGAGATTATTTTGAAAAGCCAACACAATATTGGTTTATTAATTGTAAAGTACAAAACAACTTAGATTTTGAGCCTATTGAATATGTGCCTAAGAAAGTTGTTTCAAAGGTCAAAAAAGGTGAATACAGTGTGCAAACGCAAAGGAGTATGATTCATCCACAATATGCACGAAGATTTATTAAACAATTTGTTTTGAAGGAAGAATAAATGAAAAAGCGGATTACATACATTTTCAGAACGATTGCTAATATTGAAGAATCATCAGTTAATTCAAGTAAAGAAAATGATATAGCAGAATTAAATCATTTATTTAAATATGGACTTATTGAATTGGGATTCTCAGTTGAGAAAGCAAGCATTTTAAGAGAAAAAACATCAGAAGAAATTGCAAAGAAGAAAAGAAGAACAGTGGAGGAAATAAAAAATGCCTAATTGGTGTGCTGGTACCTTAAGAGTGAGGGGTACAAAAGAGAATTTAACAAAATTTGTTTTAGAAGGATTACAACCTGTTACATATTTTGGAAGTGAAAAAGAAACGTTAAAAATTGACGATTATGGTCGCATAAAATGCGAAAGATGCTGGATTAAAGGAACTCGCAGAGGATTTATTCTTGACTTAGATGAATTTATTTGTGATTGGAACGATGAAGGAAAAATCGCAATTGGACTTGAAGCAGAATTCGCATGGGGTATTAGTTCGGAAGAACTATTAAATTCTTGTAAGCAATATGGAGTTGATATGAGAATTCATGCATTTGAATGTGGAATGTGCTTTAACCAAATCATTGAAATTATTGATGGAGAAATCACCAAGGATGAAGAAGTTAAATTCGATGATTATAACTGGGATTGTATTTGCCCAAATGTAGGAGGATAGAAATGACAAGTACAGAAATGATTGAAGATATGTTGGAAAGACAAAAGAAATATGATGCAGAAGTGTTTAAGAAACACAATGTTACAAGTGTTTCTAGACAACAATTAGAAAGGGCATTATTTGATGAATTAGGCGAATTGATGCATGCTCAAAAAGCTGATTGGTGTTGGTGGAAATTTACACAAGAGCCTGTAGATGTAGCTAAAGTATTTGAAGAATATGTAGATGTACTTCATTTTGCGTTAATGTTTGAAATTACTTATGGTGATTGTCGTTATCAAAATGAGGACATTGAATATAACTATAAGACACTAAAGTTTGATTCAGAGCTTGGACAAGCTTATGTGTATAGCAGAGTACTTGGTAGTGTAGAAGATGACGATGTATTAGCTTACGTAATTGCACTTGGATTGCACATGGGATTTTCATTAGAAAAAATTTATAAAGAATATATTCGTAAGAATGAGATCAATAAAGAAAGATTAGCAAAAGGGTACTAAGATGTGGATTAGAACACAGAACAATTATATATTAGCAAACGTTAATTCGTTTAGAATTTGTAAAGGCGATATCGATGGGTGCATTTATTACTCAATTCACGGGCACTATGATAGATACGAACAGGAATTAGGCGAATATTCAACCAAAGAAAAAGCTTTAGAAGTACTGGATTATATTCAGAGCGAAATACAAAGTAATGTATACGATGAACAAACGGTGTTCGAAATGCCGAAAGATGAGGAATTTTAGAAATTATATATCTCATGTGAAGTGTTATTTGATTACTAAAAAGAAAAGTGGAGGAAATAAAAAATGCCTAATTGGTGCGCTGGTGATTTAAGAGTAAGAGGAACAAAAGAAAATTTAATTAAATTTCTTTTAGATGGGTTAAACCCAATTAAAAATATTTGTAATGAATTAGAACCATTAAAGATAAATGAGAACGGAGAAATTTGTGGTGACACTTGTCATATCAAAGGAACTCATAGAGGTTTTGTCAAAGGCTTGGACATCTATGTTGATGACTTGGAGAATGAAGGAAAATCAACAATTGTACTAAGCGTAGAATTTGCATGGTCTATAAAACCACAAGATCTATTAAATGTATGCAGAGAATATGGAGTCGATATGAAGATTCATGCGTTTGAAAGAGGAATGCAGTTCAACCAAATCATCGAGATCATAGATAGTGAAATTACTAAAGAAGCAGAAATTAGATTTAAGGACTACGAATGGGATTGCATTTGCCCAACTATAGGAGGTTAAAGGCATATGAATAAATATCAGGTACCTTTAAATACAATTGTTGATGCCATAAGGGATTACGTGGCATATAGAGAATTTGATTCGTTGCCTAGTGAAAATGAAATATTCGGTGCAATGGCATTACTTAGAAAATTAGTTAATAAAGCAGATTCATTTGAATGGATTCCTGTCACTGAAAGACTTCCAGATGAGCATGATAGCATCTTTGCTAAATTGTATGAAACAGATGTAGTGAACGATATGCTTTGGAGAACGCGATCAAAAGAGGTGCTTGTGACTATTGAATATGAAAATGGTGCAAGAACTGTTAAATCATCACATACAACTGATGGCAAATGGTGGATAGAAAAGGAAACTACATTAAGTAAATTTAAAGTTATAGCTTGGATGCCAATGCCTGAACCTTATAAGGAGGAAGAAAATGATTGAAGAAAGAATTGATACATTAATTGAGATGTATCAAAGTCAACTTAATGGTGCAAGCGAACGTCTAAAAGAAGATATCAGAGCTTTAATTAAAGCCGAGCAAGACGAACTTCACTATTATGCAGAGAAGAAAGATTATCTTAGTAGTTTAACGAAAGAAATCAATGATACTGAGCAAAAGGTTAGTATGATGAAAGAGTTTTTAGGCCATCTTAAATGGAGCAAGCAAGAATGCACAACAAGTAAATGGATTCCGTTCACTTTTGATGAAGAAGGTGTACTTAATTGTGAGTTGCCTGATATTGGTGAGCGTATACTCGTATCTGATGCAGAATGTATGTATGATGATGAAAGTATTTGGATTGATTCATGTGATTCGCCAGATTGCGGTATTTATGAACTGGAAAGTGGTAATGAATTAGATGGTTTAGCGTGGATGCCACTGCCTAATCCATATAAGGGAAATCAAAATGAAAATAACTGCTAAAGGTATGTTCAAAAGGTTAGGATATCAAAAAGAAAGAATACTAAATGAACGTTTTATTTCATATAGAAAACCTAACGGAGATAGCTTTTGCTATATTCAGTTCGATTTGAAGGATAAAACTTATAACGCTCATTACTTTGGCCCAAAAGGTGGATGCTTTCCACAAATTTTAAGTATCAAAGAGGTATTAGCTATTCAAAAACAAATTGAAGAATTAGGAGGTGAATTTACTTATGAATGCAAAAGAAATGTTTGAGTCTTTAGGGTATGGATGTAATGAAACAACTCTTTTAATTCAATATATAAATGACTATATAAATGACGATGACAGTGATTATAAATGTATTCAATTTGATTTAGAATATCATACATTTTATGCTCAGTTTAATTATGAAGCTAAATGTATCACTGTAGATGAATTTAAAGCTATTCAACAACAAATGAAGGAATTGGGGTGGATTTAATGAACGATATTAAAATACCTTCAATTGAATTTGTTCGATTGAAAAAGGGAATTACAGAAGAAGAATTAAATGATTACATGGAAGAAAATGATGATGGTAGCTTTTTTGTTTATTTGAGATACAAATATGATTTTGAAGAAGAATGGACTTATTCGATTGAATGTGCATCATATGATTATTGCAGGTTTACTGTATGTTGGTTAAATGATTGGTATGAAGGTCAACAAAATGTTGAGTATTTGGCTATAAGCAAATTAGGAGAAGAATATGACTGCTGAAGAAATGTTTATAAAATTAGGATTCACAAAAAAAATAACACCAAGCACTTTTATAATGTATGGATGCGTAAATATTACTACACCACGACTTATTGCGTTTGATAAAGTATCTAGACGTATTGCAGTTAAAGATGTACTAGGAGATAAATTAATAACAAAAAGAGACATATCGGTAAGTGAATTAATGGCGATTATCCAACAATGCATAGAACTCGGATGGTTAGAAGAAGAAACTTGTACCAACGGTTCTGATTATGATTCTACGGAAGAATTTATATGTTCACATTGTGGATTAACTTTAATTGAGTATAAAGAGTATGTGAATGGTGAAGATGATGGAGAAGGATATTACTTTGATTTCAAACCAAAGTATTGTCCAAATTGTGGCAGAAAGATTGTAGATTGAGGTTGATATAATGAATGCAAGAAAAATGTTTAGACAATTAGGATATGAACGTGCACCTGAAGGAACATATCTCGAAGATATAGTTCTCCCTTATAGAAACTATAAAAAAAATATCACAATTGATTTTTATCTCGAAAAAAAGACATTTTGTAAAGCAAGAGGAGTTATTGATTGTGTACAAATTAATTGTGAGGAAATGCAGGCTATTACTCAACAATGTAAAGAATTAGGATGGCTTGAAGAAGAAAAAGCAAAAGAAGAAACTAACCTTGAGCATTTTAAAGAGGACATAGTAAAACTCTTTGTGGGCGATTTAGCTGTGGTTGATGGAAAGCCGAAAAGATGTATTGAGACGGTATGCGATAAAAGATGTGACTTTTATATGCCTTGTAATGATTATACACATGATGACTGTGTAACAGAATGGCTTAAAGAGCCTTACAAAAAGTCAGCATATAAATTAACTCAATTTGAATATGATTTATTACAACATTTCTCGGTTGATTTTAAGTTCAAGGAAATGGGTTTACTAAAAGAAATGAAAGAAAAAGGACATTTCAAGAATATTAATGGTGACGAATTGATTAAAGATATTCTAGAAAGTTGTGAGGTAATCAAATAATGCAGAAAGCTATATTACTGAGTTTAGATGATACGTATGAAGAAGAATTGATTAGTAGTACTGGTAAACACAAAGAAGATTACATCGGTCAAGTTGGTAATATTGTTCATCAGCAAAACATTTGTGTACTAGTTGGCACGACTAGATATTTGTATGACATCGAATTTAATGATGGTGCTAGATTTTGCGTAGACAGAGAACAGATTGAATTTGTCGGAGAGAATGAGTGATGATTTATTTTATTGCAGGACTCTTTTTCGGTAGCATTGCAGCAATGATGTTGTATTCGGTTGTTGTATCTGGAAGAATCAACAATTTAGAAGATCAGAATGAAGTGTTAATGCACGAATTGGAACAAAAGAAAAAGGAATTAGCTACATACAGATGTATGTATGCTAGTTCTTATGATGGATTTGAGGAGACGAAATGATCAGCATGAATGGATATCAACCAAAAATTGATAGAAGCAAAATAAAAGTGCCTGAATATTTGAAAAAAAATAAAGAGCCTGAATATGAATACAAGGTAACAATGGATGATAGATATTATAAAGAGGATGTTGAAGATTATTTAAATAATGGATGGAGTATTTTTGAAGTTATAAATCATTTGATTATTTTTAGAAAGGAAAAAGATGTTAAAGAAATACAGGATTAAATATATCAAAGACAATAATATTTGTGTGATGGAAGTTCAGGAGGAATCAAAAAGTATGGCGATGTATAAGTTCTATATGAAACATCCATCATGCAGCATTGAGGAAATTGAAGAAATTGCATAGGAGAGAAAATGAGTAAAACGGATTATGAAGAATATGTAGATGTTCAGGTGGATACACTGATTAAAAAACTTGAAATGTTCAAGATTTATGAAAGAAAGTTTAAATCGTTGGATGGAATCTTAAAGGATTTGGAGGTTCGCAAAAAAGAATTTTCAGATCCAAAATCTCCATCGTTTGAACAAAGGTTGGATTCAAAGAAAAATAAGGACATTACAAATGATGTTCTTGTAAAGTTTATTTCAAAAGAAAAAGTGCTTGAAGATGACAAGAATCTTATCTTAGGAAAGATGAGAGAAGTTGAAACAATTATTGATCTTATTCCAAATGATGATATTCGTTTATATATGAAACGTCATTATATCAATGGAGAGTCGTTTGAGAAGCTTTCAGGAGAAAAGTTCTGTAGCAGAATGAAAATGTATTACGCGATGAAAAAAGAGCTTAAAAAGCTCGTTATGGGAGATTTGAATAAATGAAAAAAATATTATGTGCAATTTTAGGAATGACAATGTGTCTAGGTTTGGTAGGATGCCAAGAATCAGATACAGCTAATCATAATTTAAGAGTGGATGCAAACAACTTTAAAATATCAAGAAAGGTTGTGGCATTAAATACTAGAACAAATGAACCGTTGTTTTCTGTTGAAGGAAAAATATCTATTGAAACAGATAGTGATGGCGATTTGAATGTAACGATTAAAACTGGAAAAGATAAATATAAATTGTTCTATGCACATTTATCAAAAGATGTAACATATACAAGTATTCAGACCGATTCGGTAAAAGAAAATCCGTATGGATATAAAATAACATTTTTTCCTGCTAAAGAAACGATTGAACATGGCTTGATTAACGTAGAAGATACAAATAAATAAACACATTATAACATGGCTCAAAAATTCATAAAGTTTTTATTTTAGAAAAGTGTTACAAAGTAGCCTATTTACTAGGCTTTTAAAAGGTTTGTGGTTAGTCTGATAATATATAGTTATCGGACATAGAAAAGAGGAAGAAAATGAAATGTAAATTACCAAAGTTTTTAACAGAAAAACATATAAATATAGGTGATGAACTTAATAAGTTTTTTATGATCAATAATACACAAAGTTTATTTGTACAATACAAAAATCATGTTGTATGTGTTTATATGGCAGATGAAAAGTTTCTTAGGTGTAATTATGATAAGAATTGTATACTAGTTATTAAGCATTATATTTGTGAATCTCAATTCAAAAGTTTATATAAAAAGTTTTTAGATAATGAAATTGATTGCTTAAACTATGAAGACGTAATGAATGGTTGCAATAAGATTTATCTAAATTCAGATGAAGATTATGAAAAGTTTATGAGAATATTACTTGATGTGTAGAAAGTTTTTTAGGAGTGATGGAATGGATGAAAATAAGTTTTCTTACAAAGAAGTTTTTGTGAGATATGATAATGTGCAAATTGGTGTTATTTGTTCTAAGATGGTTGAAAAAGTTTTTGAATATAACGCGCATGATGATGAAGATGTATCTGTGAATTATGTTTATTATGTGAAGAAAGAAAAGTTTTATCAGTTGCTGGAAAAGTTTTTTGATGGTTCGATTCTATGCAAATATGAAGGATATAAAAAATTTTTCCTAACGTCTCAAGAACAATTAGAAAAAGTTTTTTTGATCCTAGGTAAATAAGTTTTTGAGGGTATTGTAATGTTTGAAGATAAGTTTTTACATGCTGATATTTATATAAGTTATAAAGATACAACAATAGTCGTTGTATGTTCGGATGATGAAGAAATTATGTGTTTAGAAACAGATGGCTCTAAAGAATCATGGTATTTCGATGTCAATAAAGAAAAGTTTAGTAGTTTGGTTGCAAAGTTATTGAATAAAGATATTGGGAATAATCGTAAAAAGGATTCAAAGTATTTTCAACTTTATTCAAAATCAAATTTAATAAAAGTGTTTACGATCTTAGATTATAATAGCTTTTTAAATGGGAAATTTCTTAAATTTAAAAAAGTGAACGATGTACATTATATGTTTTAAATTAAATAGCGACTTGCAAACACGAAAAAGGATCTCAAAAGTTTTTTCCAACGTCTCAAGAACAACTTGAAAAAGTTTTTTTGATCCTAGATAAATAAGTTTTTCAAAATAAAGTTTTTCAGATATAATGGATGCATGAATGATTATGTAAGTTTTCTATGCACACTATTAAATATAAAGATTCCAAAAGTTTTCTTCAAAGAAAATGAAAAGCTTTATGATCTTAAAAATAAGCCAATCAAAAAAGAACTTTTTCAAGTGAAAGATACCAGCATATGCACATCATACCCTAAAGAAAATGTAATTTGTGTGAACTTGGATGTATGCAAAGATAGAAGTCTAGTTTATATATATCTAGCTCATGAAATTAGACATTTATATCAATATGCATGTGTGTATAAAAAGAATCAAAAAGTATTTTCTATGGATGAAAGAAATGTTTCTATATGGAAAAATGAACTTGAAAGTTATAAGGATTCAAGCAGCAAACACTATGAGAATCAGGAAATAGAAAAAGATGCAAACTTGTTTGCAAACTTTATTGCGATAGTGATATTTAAAAGAGTTTTGGATATAAAAGAAATGGATCAAAAAGAATATGAGTTTAAAACTAAACTTTTCATGAACTTTTTCGCATCGAATCCAATCAAAAAAAAGCTGATTCAAAAAGAATTGAAAAGACATTAAAAAAAGGACTTTTACAAGTCCTTTTCAATTTGCTTAAATAGTGCAGCAGTTCCGCGCGGTGCACGTTCAAATATTTCAACCACATGAATATATTTACCATTTAATGACTTTTTGCCGTCTTTGTAGTATATCCATGATCCTTTTATGATGCCGTATGATTCTTTTTCTATTGCTTTTGGATGTTTTCGCGTTCCGACCCATTCAATATATTTAAATTTGCATTTTTGAAGTTTTAAAATCTTTTTTTCTTCTTTCTCTTTTTCAAGATCTTTTTTCTTCTTTTCAAGTACCTGGATTATTTCAATTTTTGATAGTTCAATAAAATCAAGATCTAAACTATAGAAATTAGTTTCATTGAAATATGATCCCGTATGATGCCAAGAGCTACAGATTAGAAAAGCTTTTAAAACTTCTTTGCTATAAATTTTTAATTCTTTTTCTTGAAAGTCATTTCTAACATTTAAAACGCATTCTATAATATCGTTTTTAGTCCATTTTGAAAGTGGCTTTTCACCACTTTCATAAGCTTCATAAGCGCGCACGCTCATTTTATTTCCAATATATCCCATATATTTTTACCTCCTAAAACGGAAACTCAAACTCTTCCATATTGATCTTTTGTTGTTCTGGTGCTGCTTTCTTCTTCTTTTTTGGTGCAGCTTTTTCAACGCTCATTTTTTCGATTTTACCATTATTATACACATAGCATTCTATAAGCTTGTTTCTATTAAAAACATCTATAGTTTTAAAGCTAGTGTTATAAGTTGCTAGCAAGCTTTTTGAGCCTGGCTTACAGATCTTAAAAAGATCCTTGTTTAAAATATCAACATAGCATTTATAAATTTTGAGATAATAACAGATATCTTTTATTTCTTGGATATCAGGCGCGAAAAGTTCTTTTTTCGCTTCTGTATTGAAATATATTTGAATATCATAGTTGAAAAGCTTGTCAAGATCATGAGCGACAAAAAGCCTTAATTCATTTGTTTGAGCTGCTGCATACAAACATTTATTATGATCAAACTTAAAACCGTGATTTTTTAATATTTTTTCAGTTGAAGCGCTTGGAGTTCCTAACGCTTCAATATAAATGTGTGGTTGTTTTCTTTCGTTTGTGATGTAGTAATTGAAGTGAGTGCGCTCACGCTTCCATATTGTCACACTTAAGACCTCCTAAAATATCCAAAATGCATAAAGTGTTTACAAGTTGCCAAAGCTCACGCGGCTTTAGCATCCAGGCCACAACGTCAAGCCCGTAAGATAAATTATATAAACCATTTAAATGTTTGGTTATTGTATAAGGTTTGCAGCTAGATCCATTTAGTTGATCTAGTTTTTTTTCTGTAAACTCAATATATTCTTTATTATTCATTTTTTACACCTCCAATAATTAATAAATAAGTGGCAACACTATGTTTGATATACCTAAAAATAAGCCTATCAACAACATGTCAAAACATATATAAAAATAGAATTTTAATAATGCAAGTATGAGCACCTGGACGGTGCTCATCTTGTCTAACTTTTTTCTTGTTACCATTTAAAAATCCTACTCCTTTTCAATTGGGATATTTGTAAGAACATAATCCCAACTAGTTCCGTAGTGGGTGACACCCCATAAATACATATCGAGCGTTTCGTTATAGTAAACAATTTCGTTGACTTCTTGCAATAAGCGGCCGCCCCAATCATCTACAATATAATATTGAAATATTTCGGGTTCGTTGTCTTGTTCATTTTCAAGTTGTTCTATTTGATCGTTTAAATTGTCAATTTCACTTTCAATTTGTTTTAGTTCAACAATTATTTTGTTTTCTTCTTTTTCGTTAACTGCATCTTTTTCTTGTACTTCTTCCAACTCGTCCTCAAGATCTTTTTGTTTGTCTTCTAACTCGTCCCTTTTTTCTTCCAACTCTTCTATCTCGTCCGAGTTGTCAACGGTACCGCTTACTTGCTCCCAACAGCCTATGTCATAAGTCAAGTTCATGATGTCATTATTTAAAACAGCATCGAAACATTTTGACAATGTAGCATAATCAACACGCCCGTGCTCAACTCCGTATTCACTAACCTCATTTCCATAATAGTAATATTTTTCTTTCATTTTCTTTTTAACCCGTCTATGGTAGAATATAAAAGCAATATATACAAGACGGGCTTAACCTCCTGAATTTTGTGTATATTTGCCGTTGTGTGAATCCCTTTTTGAGTTTGCCGACCTGGAAGGGGTTCGCTTTTTTATTTGCTTAAATCCTTTTCAATTAGATCCAGAATATAAGCGCTTTTTGATTCGACTTTATCAAGCTGGTTTAAGACCCTTTCATTACTTAAAGGAACTAAAACCGTTACACGTTTATAATGACTTTTTTTATATTTATTGTCATAAACCATCTTGTTTAGTTTTGCTTTTTCTTCTATGTTTACACCTCCTAAACTTGACTATTTAAACAAACGGCGCTATAATTTATGTGTTTATTGTTTGTGGGTGTTATTCATTTACTTTTATGTCTATGAGTAAGCGCCCTTTTTTTATGTCTAGGCTTATTTTTATATGAAGCCTAAACAATAACTTATTTAATAAACTTATAAACTTATCCATATTATCAAGTCCAATCTATCAATTTAAAGTTGTCTTGGCTTGGCTTTATGAGTAAGCGCCGTTTGATTTGTGTAAGCTTAACTTGCTTACACTTAGTATTATATACAGTTATAACCGTATGTCAATAAAAAATTAAATTATTTTTTTGGCGCTCATTTTTTTAAAAAGCTTTTATCTTTTCAAACGTGCACGCTAGCGTCTATTTAAAAGGCTTTTTGGTGTGTTCGGTTCTAGTCTTATAACATATAGTTAACAGACCTAAAAAATATACATGTATGGACGTTGTGAGCGTCCTTTTTTTATGTGGTCTTGCACTAGATCCAGGAAGACAATTGACACGCTTAAACATATGGAACGGGGGCGCATGATCCAATGTATGTTGGAGCTGTTGAAGTTTGCTATACATAAGAACGCGTGCGCACGTTCTATTAATGTAGTCATGGCTATGTTATGAAAGAACGCTTACAACACGACGTGTTGAAAGATGTTTCAACGCAATAATAAATATATGATAATCATATGAGTGAAGCCGTTAACGGGGCGGCGTGGTGGTAGCTGCATACATTTGATTTTTAACCCTGAAAGCGCCCAGGGCATGGATCAGATCAGCAGACACCCCCTATCTTTCAAAAGTTTTTTGCGTTTTGGGGAACGGCGTGGGGAGTTCAAAAAAACTGGGTCATGAGTGCATGAGAGGGGGTAAAATCTGAATTTCTTCATTTTGTACAGTGTACAAAGAAAAGCCGTGATATTCTGTAGTCGTGAAGATTGGAAAACATCTTCTAGAACAAACAAGGTAGTTCTTGGATTGTTTCATTTTAGTGCCCGTTGAAAAAGACCTGTGGAAACATGGGTCTTTTTCATATCACTGCATTCAAAGTATTTACTGTTAGTTTTTGTCGTCCTTTAAATCTGTTAACTGTAGTTATGGTCAAAACTTTGAATGTAGCGATATGAAAAAATATTATGGTTCAGAAGCAACAAAAACAGGTGCTAGAAATTATGCTAGAAAATTTTACTCAAGCAAGGCTTGGGAAAAGAAAAGCAAAGCATATAGGAAGGCACATCCACTTTGTGAAAGATGTTTGAAAAAAGGTATCTATACCAGGTCGACTTGTGTACATCACAAAATACACATTGACCAGGACAACTATAGAGATGTACACATTCTATTTGGCGATTCTAATTTGGAAGCATTGTGTGACTTATGTCATGCGGAAGAACATTCCAAACGAAAACCATCTTTTGAATTTGATGAAAACGGAATGCTTATAGGATGTGGAAGGGAGGATGATGAATGCAAAAAGGAGCATGGAAAAAAAGAATCAATTCACAACTAGAGAATTTAGGCACATTTTCTCCTGAATATTCGGTTGCGGTTGATTCACTTGCGGATGCACTAGCTCAATACGATTCAACAATGAAACAATGGAGAGATTCAAGTAAAGCAAATGGCTACAAATCACTACAGATGGTTGTTGAATATACGAACAAGGGCGGTGCAACGAATTTATCACGCTCGCCATACTACATTATTACCGTTCAATTACGTGATCAGATCATGAAGTACTGCAAAGAACTTGGCTTGTCACCTACTTCTCTTTCCAAAACAACAGAAGTATCCGGTAAAAAAGGTGATGAATTGGATGAGTTCATGAGCAGATTTAAATGAAATATCTAGACATTTATAAAGAACGTATCAAATCGGGTGAAGATGTAGTCGGTAAGTGGATAAAGCTTAATCTTCAATATGTTGAAAGAGGTTTAGCAAATGGAGATTTCTTCTATGATGAGAAAAAAGCGGAAATGCATATAGCGTTTATTGAAACGTTTTGTCATCACGTAGAAGGAAAAACAACGAGAGTCAAGCTTGAGCCTTGGCAAAAATACTATATTGCGTGCATATTTGGACTTGTTGATAAGAATGGAAAAAGGCAGTTTCGTGAAATACCAACGGTCATGGGCCGAAAACAAGGAAAATCATTTCTTTGTGCAGGTATTGAACTTGATGTTGGATTTACATCGGATGAAGCAGGTATGCAGATATACAATATAGCGCCAAAGTTAAAACAAGCGCAGATCATTTACAATGTTCTGTATCAAATGATGGAACACTCTAAAGCGTTGAGTCAAAGAGTAAAAAAACGTAGAACAGATATCTACATGAAACAGAACAACTGTAGATGGGAGCCAATTGCCTTTGCATCTAAGAAGTCAGATGGATTCAACCCATATTTGACAATCTTTGATGAGTTTGCAGCCTGGGAAGGTGAAGCGGGTATGAAAATGTACAACGTTATGTTGTCGGCCGGTGGTGCAAGACCTGATCCACTTTATATTCCTGTAAGTACCGCGAACTATATTGATGAAGGATTATATGATGAATTATTTGTCCGTGGAACATCTGTTTTACTTGGTACGTCTGATGAAAAACAAATGTTGCCTTTCTTTTATATGATTGATGATATTCAAAAATGGGATGATCCTATTGAATTAAGAAAAGCAATGCCAAACCTTGGAATATCGGTTTCTTATGAATATTTGCAGAATGAAATTTTAAAAGCACATAGCTCACCGACATATAAGGCGGAGTTCATAACAAAATATGCGAATATCAAACAGAATTCAACGGAAGCATTATTTAGCGCGGAAGATATTAACAAAGTCAAAGGTGAAGAACTTAGATTTGAAGATTTTGCACATACATATGCAGTTGGTGGAATTGACTTGTCACAAACAACCGATTTAACAGCCGCATCTGTTGTTATACGAATTCAAGAGCAGGACTACATATTTACTCATTTTTGGCTTCCAACATTAAAAATCAAGGAGCTAGAGGAAAGAGACAAGATACCATATACAAGATTTATTCAATTGGGATATTTAAGCCCAAGTGGGGAAAACTTTGTACGGTATGAAGATGTTACGGAATGGTTTGAAATGCTACGTAAGAAATACAAGATTTATTGCGTTGTCGTTGGATATGACCGTTATTCGGCACAGTATCTTGTGGATGATATGAAGAAATATGGATACAAGATGGATGATGTTATTCAGGGAACAAATCTTACACCGGTTATTAATGAATTTACAGGATATGTAAGAGATGGATTTGTTCATACAGGAACAAATGGATTGTTACAAGCACATATGTCTAGTGTGGCATTAAAGAAAGTTGCGGAGGACAATCGTGTCCGCATGATTAAAACTGATCCAAGAAAACATATTGATGGGTATGCATCTGTTATTGATGCATATACAGTAAGACAAAAATGGTGGGATACATTTAAATACCGCCTTGAAAACAAGAAAAGGAAGGTGAATTAGTGGCTAAAAGCAGAAGAAAAAGATTTGGTTTGCTAGGAAGTCTATTAGGACTAAATAAGCCAGCACCTAAACAAAATCAATTACATTCAATGTTTGCAAGCTTAGGTGGATATTCACCAGTGTATTCATCATATGATGGTGGAATATATGAGATTGGACTTTGCAGAGCATGTATCAATCGAATTGCCACGTCATGTGGGAAGGCTTCACCTGAACTGACAAACAAAGACTACAAAAGCAAGATATATAACTATTTGGTTAAGAAAAAGCCAAATCCTTATATGACAGCTAGTCAATTTTATAAAAGATTGGCAACTATCTATTTTACAGAAAACAATGCTTTCATTATTCCAATTGAAGATGAATATGGAATGGTAAAGGGATTATGGCCCGCAGTACCAAGTCAGTGTCAGTTAAAAGAAATCAATGGTGTAGTTTATATTTATTTTAATTTCATCTATGGCGAAACAAAATTGATTGAATACAGCAAGGTAGGACATCTAAGGCAAATGCAGTATAAAAATGATTACTTTGGTGACACGAATGATGCATTTGATACAACAGCTAAATTGATGCTTGCTCAGGAAGAAGGAGCAATCAATGCGATTAAGTCGAGTTCTATTGTTCGATTCTTAGCTAAAATTTCAACACCGATTGACGATGATGAGGACTATAAAGAACAACAAAACATGATCTTAAGAAATAACCTGAACAAAAATGAAACAGGTGTATTCCTTGTTGATAATCGTTTTGATGAAGTAAAACCGATTGAAAGTAAACCACTATTAGTGGATGCCAAGCAGAAACAAGCAATTGAAAATAGTGTATATAGCTATTTTGGAATTAGTGAAGCTATTTTACAAAATAAATATAAACCTGATGAATGGAATGCATTTTATGAATCAATTATCGAACCATTCTTTATTGAAGTTGGAGAAGTGTTGAGTGGAATGTTATATTCCGTAAATCAGATTATGAATGGTAGTGAAATCATTCTTACAAGTGATCGTTTACAGTATGATTCAACACAGACAAAATTGAATGTTGCGACTCAAATGTTCGATAGAGGAATGATTGATACAAACGGGGCATTAAATATTATGAACAAAGCGCCTTTACCAGATGATGAAGGTAAGAAACGTTTTATTCGAGGTGAATATATCCAGGTAACTAAATCGAATCAAGGAGGAATTAGTTACAATGGGGAAACCGAACCACAGCAAAATCCAAATGCGCTCGATCCCGTTCCAAATGAACCCGGTGACGGAAAATAAACGGATTGATACTCAGTACTATGTTGAAGGATATGCTACAACATTTGAGCCTTATGTTCTTTATCGAGATTACGAAGGTAATGATGTATATGAGTTGATTGAGCGTTCAAGTTTGGACAACGCTGATATGAGTGATATCATCTTCCAATTTGATCATGGAGGAATGGTATATGCACGTACAAGCAATGGTTCACTCATCGTTGAAGTAGATGAACACGGATTGTTTGTTGCAGCAGATTTAGGAAGAACAGAAGCTGCAAAACGCTTGTACGACAGTATTCAGGCAGGAATGGTTACTCAGATGTCATGGAGGTACATGGTGGATGAGGAATCATATGATAGATCTAAAAAGATGTGGACAACACGTAAAGTATCAAAAATTTATGATGTTTCGGCAGTGTCGATTCCTGCAAATGATCAAACATCTATTGAAGCAAGGGCAAAGTCTTTAATGGATGAAGAACGGACTAAAAAAGAAAATGAAAAGAAACGAGAAAGACTGAGTTTGTTGTTGCAGATCAAGGAGGCTATTAATTAATGTTTACAGAGCAACAACTAGCAGCATTCAATGCAATGAATCACGAACAGATTCAAAAAAGATTTAAAGAAATTCAAGATGAGGTTAACAAAAACGATCCTAATACAGACTTGGAAATGTTACAGGCGGAATTTGATATCTTGCAAAAACGTGACAAAGAGTTACAAGGCAAGGTTGCAAAACGTCAAGCGTTCTTAGATACTATGGCAAAATCTATTGTAGATGAAGATGAAGCTTTTGCTACACAACAGGAACAAGCTCGTAGCAAAGCACATCCATCAATGCCTACAAACTTGTCAGAACGTAAAAAAGGAATGGAAGACGATATGGAGTATCGTAGTGCATTCATGGAATTCGTTCAAAAAGGAAAACAGTCAGAAATTTTAAGACAACGTAGTGCAGAAGCAGGTGTGGCAGCTGATCTAGGTATTTTAATTCCTGAAACAATTGTTCAGAAAGTAATGACTGAATTAAGTAAATCACGTGGTTACTTATACAATGCAGTATTACATACAAATTTCCGTGGTGGTGTTAAATATCCTATTGGTTCATTCAAGGCTACATTCAAACGTATTACTGAAACAACAGTGTCTGATCGTCAAAAAGCCGGTTCTGTTACAGAATTTGTACAATTTGGATATTTGATTGGTGAAATTCGTTTAGCACGTACATTACTACAAACTGTATTAACTGTAAATGCATTTGAAACTAAATTAGCAGAAGTCATTGTAGAAGCTTATTTGGAAGCTATGGATCGTGAAATTTTAACAGGTAACTCTGCAAATAATGAATGTGAAGGTATTTTAACAGAAGCTAATAAAGTATCAGGTAGTCGTATTAAAGCCGATCACATTATTGAATTTACGGAAGCAGAAATGAAAGATTGGAAATCATGGCAAACAAAATTGTTCGCAAAGATTCCTTTATCAATGCGTAAATTAAAACCAGAGTTTGTTATGACGCCTGCAACATATGAAGCAAACATTAAAACGTTGGCCGACGATAATAATCGTCCTGTTTATGCAGAAACATATAATCCTATTGATGGTGCAGAACGTGCAACATTCAAAGCTAGAACAGTTAATTTCGTTGAAAATGATACATTCAAAGATTTTGATGAAGCACAAAACGGTGATTATTTCGGAATGTATTGGGTAGGAAAAGAAGCCTATGCAATCAACTCAAATATGCAGTTTGGTGTGAAGAAGTACTGGGATTATGAAAAGAATGAGGAAGTAACTCAGGCATTAGTTATCAATGATGGTAAAGTATTAGATCCTCAATACATCTTCTTGTTAAAAAAAAAAGTAGCTTAAGCAATGGAGATGTTACAAAAGATGAAAGTCAAACAGGAACACAATCATTAAATGATGAAGAACCTGTTGCAACTGATGAAGAACCTATTGTATTAGATGATGAGCCTAAGAAAACTACTCGAAAAAGCAGTACGAAGAAAGCTTAGGTGATAGATAATGGCGTTCAATATTTCTGAAAGCCTTCTAGAACGTGTTAGAACTGCTGCTACAAGAGCAAAATCACGTGCATATGATGATGAAATCAAAACATATATCAGAGCATGTTTATACGATTTGGATAGATTAAATATCTTATTTGATGAAGATGATTTAGAAGATGAAATTGTAGTAGCGGTAATAGCATATGTAATGTCAAAATTTGGTACAACGGATGCTTCAAATAAAGAATCAATGGCTAAAACATATGAGGATTTACGTCAGATTCTTATGACAGATAAATCCCATAAGAAGGTGACATAGTATGGCATATGAATATACTCGTGAGAATAATCTTTACTACGATGTGGCATATCTGATTGAAAAAGAAAGATATGTGGATGCAGATGGTGTGGAACATGTTAACGAAACTGAAAAGGAAGTATTTTGTCGAGTTGGTGGAATTTATTCAAAAGAATTTAATGAAGCCTACCAGGCAGGCATACAGTTAGCGTATAAGCTTGTTATTCCTACTATTGATTACAATGATGAAACGACAGTGAAATACAACGACAAAAAGTATGCGGTTTATCGTACATTCCCATCCGGAGATACGATTGAACTATATGTTCAACAGGATGCTGGAGAATGGAAACAGTAAGACAACAGATTGTAGCTAAATTCACTGAACTTTTAGGTGAAGGACAATTTGTATATGGCAGTTTCAAATCAAAACCCCATACCCCCTATGGGAATTATGCATTGGATTATACAAATAATTACTTTGCAGACAATAGAACGTATTGTAAGATTGGAACTTACATATATAGATTAGTGACTGATCAAAAAGATTTTGAATTAGAAGCTAAAATCGAAGACATGTTTGATGAACTAGAAATACCATACCAAACCATCACAGATGAAGATATAAAAGCTCAAAAAGTACACTGTACAGAATGGACGGTGACATTAGTTGGCCGTCAATGATGTATATTGCGATATGTCTCAGCTTGGGCCTGAAATCAGAAAGATTATTCAAGAATATAAAGAGCATTCTTTGGCTCAGATTGATAGAGCAGTAGAAGAAACTACAAAAGATTCTAAAGATATTATTAAAGCTAAGGCCAATGTAGACCATAGAAACACACGCAGAAAGGGCAAATATAAAAGGTCTATAACATATAAGATAGAACGTGAATTAGCACATACACGCGGTGTTGTTTATGCGAGTGGCCATGAATACTCATTAACTCATTTACTAGAAAACGGACATAATTTATGGAATTCTCCTAGACGTACACGTGCATTTAAGCACTGGAAAGATGGAGAAACAAACGCAATCAAGGAACTGCCAAGTTTAATCGAAAAATATTTGAAAGGATAAAAACTATGGCAGAAAAAAACAAAGTACGATTCGGTCTAAAAAATGTACATGTATGTTCTATTACAGAAAGTGCAGGATCAATTACATATGGTACGCCTACTGCGTGGAAAGGTGCTAAATCATTAACACTAGATCCAGAAGGAGATACAAATACATATTATGCAGATAACACTGCGTATTTCACAACGAATACAAACAATGGATATTCAGGAAGTTTGGAAATGTCTGAGATTCCTGAAGAAATTGAAAAAATGATTTTCAATACAGTGACAACAGAAGAAGGTAACTTAGCAGAAGATGCAAACGTATTGCCTAATAATGTTGCGCTTATGTTCCAATTCGAAGGTGATGTAAGTGCTACTAAACATATCTTCTATAAAGTTGTATTTGCACGACCAAATGTAGAAGGTGAAACAAAAGAAGAGAGCACTGATCCAAAAACAACATCAATGGATATTACAGCAGTTCCTGTAGAACAAGGTGATCATCAATGGGTAAAGTCAAAATGTCGTAAAGGCGATACAAATTATGAGAGTTTCTTTACAACTGCTCCAACATTACCTACTCCAAAAGCTGGTGAAATGTCTCAAGAAGAGGGTACACCGGTAGTTGCACAAAGCGATAGTGGTAAGGAAGTGAGCACATTATAAGAGGGGCATCCCCCTCTTTGTGAGGTTATATGGAAACAAAAATTAAAATTGACGAAAAAGAATATGGTGTTCTTTATAAAGGAAAGACAGCGAAAATCTATAGAGAATACTTTAATAGAGATATGTTGGTTGACACTCAGAAAGCACAGATGAAGTTTTCGGAAGCTATCAAAAAGAAAGTGGGAACAGATGAAGAAGATGAACCTGCATATTATGTATTGTTAGAAGCGAATGGTTCAGAATTCTTTGAACGTGTGTTGTGGGCGTGTATCAAAGCATATGATGTTGTTCACGGAAAAGTAACGGAAGATTTCTCAGATTTTATTGATAATGTTGTAGACTATGACACATTCGTCACAGTAGGTATTATGGTGTTTGAAAAAATCGTTTTTGCGAACAGTCCAACTATCGATAGTGAATCAGAAGATGTAGAAGAAAAAAGCAAAAAAAAAGAATAGTTAGCTATTCTGATTTGATTATAGGGTGCATGAATTTAGGGCTTAAGATGAATGAAATAGACGATATGGACATTGGAATGATGTTTGACTTGATTATAGCTAAAAGCAATATGAGTGCAAGAGCAGACAAACAATCTAGAAACAAAGTACATATCCGTAAAGCAGTCCAAAGCGACTTTGACAGATTTTAGGAGGTACTAAAATTGTCAGGTTATAGTCAAATAAAAGGTATCTCCGTAAAGATTGATGGAGATACTACAGGATTTCAGAAAGCGATAAATGAAATCAAAAGAGAAACATCAGGATTAGACAAAACAATGTCTAAACTAAAAGCTTCGATGAAGCTAAATCCGAATGATTTCTCGTCATTTGTGACATACCAAAATCTATTAAAGGATAAGATTCAGAGCACTTCTAAGCAATTGGATGTCTATAACAAAAAGCTTAAAGAATATCCTAAAACACAACAACAATGGACAGATCAAGTTAACAAATCAAAAGCCACGTTATCGCAATATCAGACTAAATTAAACAGTACTGAATCGGCGATGAGTGCCTTACAAAAAGAATATAAAACAAATCAAATTCAAATCCAAGCATGGAAAGATGCGATTGGCGATAGTTATCACACTACAGAACAATGTGAAACCGCAATTTCCACTCTAGCTGCTAGAAATAAAGAACTTTCAGTTTCTATGAAGGCAAATAGTGCTTCACAAAAGGAATACAATGCAAAAATTGCGGAACAAAAGAAAAACCTTGTTGATTTAGGAAGCACATATGAGGAATCGCAAAGGACGTTTAATGGTCTAAGAGCTGGTGCAGCAACATTAAACAATGAACTAAAGAACTTGAATAAAAGCTTTATTACAGATAATGAAAATATATTAAAATTATCACATTCATTTGGTGTTGCTAGTCAGAAAGCAAATCAATTTGCAGAAACTATTAAACCATTGTCTGCTTTGGCAGCAGCGGCTATTGTCGGAGCGACAAAAACTGCAATCGATTTTGAAGATGCATGGACTGGTGTTACAAAAACAGTAAATGGGACACCTCAACAGTTTGAAAAAATCAATGCTGGATTAAAAGATCTTGCTCAAAATACATCGAGTACATATCAAGATATTGCACATTATGCTGAACTTGCGGGGCAGATGGGTATCCCTACAGATTCTATTGTTGGATTTACTAAAACTATTACAGAATTGGGTGATACTACAAATCTTGTTGGTGAAGAAGCAGCACAAAGTATTGCCAAGTTCTCAAACGTAATGGTTTCACAGTCTAAAAAGACGAATACATATTATTCTCGTTTAGGTTCTACAATCGTAGATTTGGGAAATAAATTCTCTACAACCGAAGCAGATATCATGAATATGGCTACTAGATTAGGTGTTGCAGGTAAAATGGTAGGCTTTAACTCTAATGAAGTATTAGGATTATCAACCGCATTGTCTTCATTAGGTATTGAAGCCGCTGCTGGTGGTAGTTCTGTTTCTAAAATGTTAAAGACAATTGATATATCTGTTTCTACGGGAGATAAGAAACTACAAAAGTTTGCGGAAGTATCAGGCATGACTTCTGAACAATTCCAAAAGGCTTGGGGAGAAGACGCAGCGGGAACATTCTTAAAGTTTGTAGAAGGTATTGGAAAGTCGGCGGATGTTACAAAAACATTGGATGAATTAGGCATTAAGGAAGTACGACAAGCACAGTCAATGGGTGCTTTGGCGCAAAGTTCGGATGTATTGGCTAAAGCATTAAATGTTTCTCAAAATGCATGGCAAGCGAATTCAGCCATGGCAACTGAAGCGGAAAAACGATATGGAACATTAAAATCTCAAATGTCACAGACATGGGAAGCAGTTAAACAATCCGCTGATGAACTAGGCCAGGCATTTACACCTACTCTTACATCTATTTTAAAAGTTGTAAAAAAATCAGCTAATGCATTCTCTGATTTAGATGAAGGAACACAACAGACAATCGCAAAGATGTTGTTGGTGACTGCGGTTGCATATCCTACTGCAAAAGCAATCAGCAAGATTTCAGATGGACTGAATTATGGAGTAGGGAAGATGGCGGGGTTCGCTAGAAATACAAAGAGCCTTGTAAAAGCAATCGAAAATACATTATCTCCAGCAAGCGAATTAACTGGTGCACTTGCAGATGCTGGTACACAAGCTACGGTTACAGGTGGTGCTTTCTCGTCTACAAGTGTGTTATTGTCAGGCTTAGGCATTGCAGCAGGATTAGCGGTTGCTGAAATTGCTGTATTAGTTCCTATGTTTGAGAAGGTTAAGCAAAAGGAAATTGAAGATTTAAAAGCGAAAGATGCTTTGTATGAAGCTGATTTAAGAGTTATTGATGGTTTATCAAAATACAATGCTCAAATAGATAAATACACATCTAAAGCAGAAGGATATATTGATACATATAAATCAAATGAAAAGGTAGCAAAAAATTTAGTTACTCAGATTGAACAACTAAATGATGTTGAAAATAAATCAGAAACACAAAAAGAATTATTGCGTGAAAAGGTTGAACAGTTAAATGCTATTTATCCTGATCTTAATCTAACAGTAGATGAAAACAGTGGCAAGGTTGCTGATAATACTGGAAAAGTGTTTGAAAATGTTGGTGCTTTAGAAGAATATATCGACAAAATTCAGGAAGCTGCTAAACAAGAAGCATATGCTGATGCAATTAAGACAACCACAAAGTCTATTGTTACTCAAGAATCCAAATATCAAGAACTAGGTGCAACTTTATACGATTTACGTGGTAAATACGTAGAATTACAACAAAAGCAAAAAGAAGCCATTGCAGATCATGATAATGAAAAAATTGCTCAATATACAGACCAACTAGGTATTGTAAAAGGGCAAATGGATGAGGTCACTGCTTCATTAGGTAATATGGGTGAAAAGCTTCTTGAGTCTAATCAAAAATTAGCAGATTATACAAACCAAATGGAAACAGGAGGTTTAAAAGAAATTGGTGATACTTTAAAAAGCCAATTGCAAGAAGTTGTAGATACGGCCGCAGAAGATGGCTATAAAATTCCTAAGAATTTGACAGACGGAATCATGAACGGAACAGAAAGTTATACAACTGCCCGTGATTTTATAACTCAGATGCTTACATTCCAACAATTAACAGAAAACGCTGGCCAAGCTGGTTTAGCGATACCTGCTGCAATTGCAGAAAGTATTGTTGAGAATGCAGGAAGCGTTAGTGAAGCAAACGCTCAATTGAATAACATGATTGAGTTTAACGAAGCTGTTCAAAAGGCGGGATATGATGGATTACAAGTTTCGCCTAAAGTTGCAGAAGCAATCGCTAGTAATCAAATATCCGTTTCCGATGCAATGAAAGCTTTGGGAAAAGGCGGAGTTGACGAATTAGAAAAGGAATTAGATAAATCTAAAGATAAAACTTCAAAAAAATCCAAAGATATTGGAGATAAGATGGGCGATGGAAAACCCAATGCAAAGGCATCTTGTGGTTCTATGGGAAAAACAGGTGGAAGTGCATTAGTGGAAGCTTATGAACCGTATGCGCAAGCAGCTATAGATTATGCAAAAAAAATTGAAAAAGCTATCAATAACGCAAAAGCAGCCGCCAAAGATCCTATTATTATTACAACTATAAAGAAAACTGTACACAAAACTGAAAAACATTCTTTAGATAATTTATCTCGACCTGTTGTTGATTCTGATGTTGCACCTATGAGTGCTGATTCTATTGCAGCGTTGGCTGATACAAGCGCATATGCAGTGGCTAGTGATGCTACTACATCTATTATGGGTGGTACAGTATCACGCTCTAATTCTACGGCATACAATTTAAACTTGGATGGTATTTACAAAAGAATGGACAATTTAACGAGTGCTTTAAATGCAATATTGGATAGCAATATCACAATCAATCTACAACCTATGCAATTGGATGGAAATGTTGTTACAGATACTGTACAAGAAATTATATCAATTCGAGATATGTTGAAATCATGGGGAAATGGAGGCTCATAGAATGTATCATTTTAGATTTACACCTGAAAATAAATTGCGTTATACACAAAATATTATGTATTTATTAAAGGTAAGTGAGCGCCCTGTTATTCCTATGGCAGAGGAAATTGTAGAAACATCTACACTTGGTGACGGTACGACATCGTATCGTCATACAGGTGTATATCAAGATAGAAAAATTCCTATTAAATGCAACTTCGTTTTAAATAGCAAGAAAGAATATCTAGATCGTATCTATAAAATCCAACAATATTTTAATGGAAATAAAGGAATATTGGAGTTAACTAGTGATGATAGAGAACATTATTGGAAGGTAAAAAATGTAACGTTTGATATGGATTCAAGAGACTTTGGACGAGGAAGCGAATTTACAATCACATTTATTTGTGAACCTTACAGATACGTAAATAAGTATTCAAGACCGTACGATATTGTAAGTGGAAAAAAGGTAGAACTTGCGAATTATTATGAAACAGCATATCCAATCTATCGTTTATATAACACTTCCATGAATGCGAAAAACATTACGATTAATTGTAATGGAAATAATTTTACAATCACAAATCCTTTCAATGGTACATCGGATATTTCGTATGTTGAAATCAATACAGAGAATTCTTATATGAAAACATACTATAAAAATGGAACGTATAAATATGACACATTGAAAACAAGCGGTTCGTTTGATGGTCTTAAGCTTAATTATGGTTCAAATAATGTATTGATTACAACAGATATTGGTGCTATTAGTGCAGAAATCATACGTAATTATAGGGAGAAATAAAGATGATTCATTTATTCTTTTCTAGAAAAAAAACAACATATGCACAAATGAAAGAACGTAATGGAGATGTAATTTTAAAACATTGTGTTAGTGCAAAAGCAGTGTTTGAAAGAAATTCTATTTGGTACGTAGAAATAGAATTCCCAAAAAGTGATTTGATGGGTATGGAAATCAGTGATGAATCCGTGTTTAAAGTTGATATAAATTTTGAAGAACCACAGTTATATAGAATTGTGTATCCAAAATACAACAAACAAAGCGATACATATACATGCTATGCAACGCATGTGTTCTTTGATTCTCAAAAAGAAGTGTTTGTGTTTGATGATCGCACTATGAGTGGTGTATGGCAAGATGCGATAAATACCGCAAATGATATTATTACAAATTCACGGCCAAATTATCCTTATAAAATTTATGGTCATGGAAAATATGCAAACTATGCCAACGTTAATGCAGAGGATGAAAAAATCGTTTATTTCCGTAATGTTCAGAATAGTGGGTATTGCCTAGATGTTCCAAATGCAAGTGAAGATGCATCTGTACAATTACAGACATATCAAAGAAACAGGACATCTGCACAGACTTTCATGTTGAAAAAAGTAGGTTCAGACAAATATGGAGATATATATGGAATTTTATCGTTATGTTCATGTAGATGGCTTAAATTGGATTCAGGAAAGGTTGTGTTAGGAAGTCTATCAGAAAGTCCATCAGATAATTCTGAAAAATGGTGGTTCATTAATAATGGTTCTAACTATGAAATCGCACCGTATGGAAACATATATTATGGCATTTGTTCTAGTTCAACAAGTATTGGAAGCGGAAACAAAGTTGTTGTCGCTGATAGAGGTGCTGCCGAAGTTGGAAATGCGTGTAAATGGATGATTGAAGATGTGGATTCTACACAAACTGCATATTGGGTCCGATATAATCTGATTCAATGTTTGTTTGGAACAGAAGAAAATTCTATGATGAACAGATGGCCTGAATGTGAAAGGGATAGATTTGTTGCGATGTTCAATAATTATGACTGTTATTTTGGAAATTCAGATTATTATGCTTCCAATTTGAAGCCAAATGATTTCTTTATAAGTAATAAAGAAATGTCTGAATACACTCAGAAAAAATCAATGGAAAATGTAGTTACAGGAATCATACCAAAAGCATACAATGGACGACTTCTACCAAATCACGAGATTGTTAAGGCTAGTAATTGGGATACAGATGAAATTCATAGAATTGATGTAAAAGAATATTCCGATATCAAATTGATGGCGGATGATTCACAAGCAAAGAAAACAACACTGGGCGTATTTACAAATGAAGTGAACCTAAGAAACTATCTTAGAATACAAGCTAAAAAATCTTTAGAAAAAGAGTTACAAGAACCCAATACGGAAACGTCTGTTAAATTTGAAGAATTATTTCCATACAATGTGCCGAATGCACAGGCGTTAAAAATAAATGATTCAATTTTTGTAGAGACTGATTTTGGAAAACGAGAAAGGTTTTATTTAAACAAATTGACCTATAACTTGATTACGGAACGACCTGAAGATTTAGATCTTGTATTAGAAAGTGAGGTATAACATGGCAATTGTATATAATGATTTAACCGTTAGTTTAACGAAGCCAAACGACAACTTGATTGTTGAAATGGTAAGAGCCGATTCGGGACGAGGATTAAGAATTTTTGTCAGTGATGATGTGATTACTAGTAATAGCTCAAACGTTGATGAATCTTTGCATGCGATTTTATGGACTAAAAAGCCGAGCGGATTAATGGTTAGCATTGGTTCTACATCTGTATCAAGGTTTGAAAACTCAAATGCATACGAAATTGAATTTTCAGATACAGAAGCTTTCCAAAATATCTTAGCAGAATTAGGAATTTGTGAATGCCAGGTGACATTAGAATCTGGTGGAACCTTTGTCACAACTTTTAATTTTAAGATTAAGGTTGTTGATAATCTTGCAACGCAGGAATCGTTAGAATCGACTGAAGAATACAAATCTATGATGGAATTGGTTGCAAAAGTAAATGCATATAAAGATGAATTAGAAAATTATGTGGCTCAATTTAAAAATCAACTGAAATTAACAGTTAATGTTAGATATGGTACTTCAGATCCTGTTGTACAAGATGGTGATAAAGCTGGAGATATTTATATCAAATATGAGGAGTAGTGTATGACTGTTTTAGCAACATTAACCTATAATCCGTATTTAATACTTACGTTTGAATCTTACAATGAGAGATATGAAGGTTCATATCCTAATTTAAGATTTAAAGCGGATGTAAGGTTTAGGTACACCGGAAACTTCAAAATCCAAGCAACCAATGTTGTTAGACTTGGAGGACTTTCTAAAACTATTTCAAGATGGGATTTAAACTATATTCCTGATTCAGGATGGTATTATCTAGGGCAAATTAACGAACCTATGTATTGCAATAGGCAACTGTCTTTTGAATGGGATGCGAGTTGTCAAGGATGGCCTAATTTATCAGGAAAAGCAAGATTGACTACACCTAAGATTGAAGCGCCAACATATGAAACAAAAATATCAGATATTAATAGTACCTCAATTTCTATTTATGGAAGGCTAAAAACAAATCCTTATAATTTGTATACTTTGCGTATTTATTCAAAAGCAACGCAAAAATTTATTGTGGATAGATTAAACGGTACACATGTTGTAAGTGGATTGAAAGGTTTGACAAATTATGAATTTCATATCGAACCGTTTATGGCCGACTGTTCGGGATCGTATTTGCTTCAAACAGTATTAAAAGCAACAACGTTAGAAGACTATAAAAAGATATCTGTAACGAGTGTAGATGTAACTATATCTCATATTGATGATAAGTATGATAAAGCAGTGTGCGTTGCACATACAACGGATGATGCACATGTTACAAAGAGTCATTGGGATTATGATGGTATGGGAAGTGATTTAACTTCAGATAATCTTACAAAAGAATTTAAAGTGCAGAATGGGAATGAGCATAGAATGCTTGTTTATGTAACAGATACTTTAGGAAGAACGAGTGATATGTTTTACTTTTTTATCATTGCATCTGCATCCTATAGAGAAGTATGGGTGTTTGATGGAAATAATTGGAAAAAAGGAAAATCACTTGTTTTGAGTAGTGATGGAAAAACATTTGAGAAATGTAGACTTTATTGTGATACAGGATTGCAATGGAAAGGTGCAAAAAGATACGGAGAGGATTAAAAATGGAAATTAAAAGAGATCATATTTTCATAAATCAAGGAGATACCATCTATACAGATATTCTAATTAAGTATAAGAATGGGCAATTGTTTATCCCTGGTAAGGATGACTCTTTAGAGTTCATTATTTATAAAGATGGCAAAGAATATATCAGAGTTCCTATTGATGAATCTTTGAAGGTAGTTTGCCAAACGGATAAACTTTCTGTTGGTGTTTATAACTGGATGGTTCGTGTTGATGTTAATGGGATTAAAGAAACACCATTAAAAGGAATTCTTCAAGTGAAAGGAGACTAGAAATGGACGGATTGAAAGCAAGACTAAGCTTTGATGCGGTTGCTTATGATTATGATGATGAATATCTTACGATTGATACAGATACACATACTATTAATATTAATAATGTATCTAGATTGTTCGGAGTGCAATATGATGGAAATTCTAAACTGATTAAATTTAGAATCAGAAACAAGTTATCTGATATTCAAAAAATGCAAGATTCAATTGTTTATATAAATTGGATTGATTCTAGGGGAGTTAAGGGACAGTCAATTGCGATTAACAAAACAATTAATGATGATACTTGTGAATTTGCATGGAAAGTACCATTTGATGCTTTGAAAAATTCAGGAGTATTACATTTTGCGATGAGCGCAGTTGTGACTAAAAATAGTTCAAGTGTAATTGATCAAAGATGGTCTACAAAAATTGCATCTGTAATTACACCTGATGGAATTTATATTAAATCTTATACACCTAGTAGTGAGGAAGAAGATAGAATTGCACAAATCTATAATGAATTATCAAAGATGATAAATACACAAAGTGAAAATTTGCAATCACAAGTTAATTCACTAAATGATGGTTTAGTTGATTTATACAATAACTTACAAATTATACGCACTACTTATACTAACCAAGATTTAAATATTGATGGTTCAGTGGTTGATTCTGATACTTACAGATTGTCAGATTATATTAAATGTGATAAATTAGTTCGGATTAAAACAAACTTTACTGCTAATCAATATGTATGGATTGGATTTTATGATGATAACAAGAAATTTATTAAACGATATCAATACCAAACTACGGATGATATTTATTTATATAAATTCGTAACTGGATATATTCGTGTTGAAGTTCATAAAGCACAATTGCACAACATAGATATTGAAAAAGAAACTATATTTGCATTAGCCGAAAATCTTGACGAAACAAACAACTACGTAAAAGAATTAAAAGTTGATTATAGCATCAAAGCTTATGAAGTATTAGTAGGTGAATATGGTGTAGGTAGTATTATTGGCAATTTAGGTGATATTATTTCATATGGGAAACAAGATTATTGGAGACATGGAATATTTAATGTTAGACCTTATACACATTATAATATTACATTTTCTGAAAATGGTAACGAAACAATTACTAATTATATTGTTGGTCTTGATTCTGATGATAAAATTATTTATAAATACTACAATACGCCGAGTGCAGAAATTAAAACAGTAAGCTATGATATTGCGACTGATGCCAAAGTATCTAAACTAGCGATTATGTCAAGTCACATTAACAATATGTCAAATGAACAACTTATTACAGTAAAAGAATTTACTAGTGATAATTTCATTAAAGATTCAACTAATAATAACATGGTAATAAATAGTAGAATTGGTTATATGGTTTATGAAGTTGGAACACCTCCGGAGAATACTTGTGAAAGCTTTCTGCAAGCATATTATCATGGCTATAAATGTTTGTTATGTGATTTGCATATAACAAGTGATGGTAAATACGTTCTAATGCATGATGATACTATAAATAATGTTGCTAGAAACGTTGATGGTTCACAAATTTCAGAAAACATTTATGTATCACGCAATACCCTAGAGAAATTAAATGAATATGATTATGGGATTAAAAAGGGTATTGGTTACAAAGGAATGAAAATTCCTTTATTTGAAGATGTTCTTAAAATGTGCAAATATTTACCATGCACTTTAATTATTGAGTTTAAAGGAGTTTTAACAAATACTCAAAAGACAAATCTAAAATCATTAATTCGAAAATATCACATGGAAAATAAAGTTTTAATGTCAGACTACTATTTGCCAAGTGTATACGAATACGATACTCTTGTACAAGATATTGTAGATTTAAGCGAAAGTAATAAGAATTTTATTATTAGTTCAAGCGATGTAGACCATAGCTTAACAATGGCTAAAGAATTTTTGAAGAATGGGTATAAGCCTATAATTCAATTTGATTCAAATACTGTTTTAACAGAAAATCAATTAAATGAATGTTCTAATCTTGGAATTAGGCTTTCAATGACTGAAATCAAAAATAAAGCAGATTTAGACAGAGTTATTAAGAATGGTATGATTTACTACTGTGATTATGTTGCTAGTAGAATTGATATATACCCCGAATTAATTAACTTTACAAGAATAGTTAACTAAGAAATTAGTAAATGGTTGCGTTTAAATAGGATGAGAACTTGAAAGGAAAACGAATATGAGTGGAGAATATCTTAGTGTTATTATATCTGCATGCATGCTTGTAATTGCATTTATTACGTATAATCGTGGCACACGCAAGATGGATGGAGAGCAAATATCCAATATGGCATTTTTGAAGAATGAATTAGAACATATTAAATCGGATTTAGGTGATATTAAAGATTCAATTTCAGAAATAAAAAAAGGAAGCAATTCAATGGAAGTGGAGCTTTCAGAACTAAAACAACAAATAAAAACTTTGTTTAATCGTGTAGAAGCGTTGGAGGAACGTAATAAAAATGGATATTAAAGATGCAAACAAGAAACTTCAAAATGTAGAAGAAAAAGTAGATAACATTTATGGGTTTTGTTCAAAATTAATTGATCGAAACTATAAAACAAGTAGAACGATTATTACAGTATTGGTTTTAGTGATTATTGTTCTTTATTCTACTATTGTTTGTCGTGGTTATTGGAAAGATGATCATGTGAATAATTTTTCTTGCGAAGCTAATTCAAACCAACGAATTTAATTAAGGCGGTGGTTTATATTAACAAAGCTGACAGATTAAAAGAGATACGTCCTAATGATGCATTAATACTTATCAAATCTGTTGGATTAAGAAAGAAATATGAACAGGTTTTGATTATGAGATACGTATATGATATGTCATGTACAGAAATTGCAGATGCATTACATATGGAAGTACAAACCATAAGGAACAGAGTATGCAAAGCAAGAAAAATGTTCGATAAATATGTGAGCAATCTATAATGGTTGCTCATTTTATTTTGGGTATTTTATGAGTATTATTCGAGTATTAAATTATTTGTTGCGTAACCATATAATTAAAGCGTAAAGAGGTGGTTGAAATGTATAACAATTATAATCCAGCACAAGCACGAATTGACAGTTTGATGCAGCAAAGACAAATGATAGATCAACAAATTCAGCAAGTACAACAGTATGCAAATATTCCACCTATCAATATTAATAATCAGATTACACCACAACAACAAGGTAATTTTGATTTTAATGGAAAATGGGTGAACGATGAGCAGGAAGCTAGAAACTTTGCAAATGCAAATTTACCAATGATTTTATTTGATAACAATAAATCTATTTTTTATATGAAATCTTTAGATGGAACATTTAAAAAATTTAAATTTGAAGAAATCACGGAAGATGCTTCTAACAGTATAGAAAATCGTGTAAATGGAATCGAAAAGAAATTAGATGATTTGATATGTGCATTAAGCAAACCACCAAAACAAGCTAATGAGCAACCAAAGAAAGGAGCACAAACAAAATGAATCCTTTAAAAAGTATTATGGGAAATATGAATCCAATGAATATGATGAATATGATGAATATGGGTAATCCCCAACAAATGTTAATGAATATGCTATCACAGAAAAATCCACAAGCATTTCAACAATTTCAAATGCTTATGAACAGTGGTCAAAATCCACAAATGATTTTAAATCAGATGATGGGTAATTTAAATCCACAACAAAAGCAACAACTTCAACAAATGGCAAAACAATTTGGAATCAGGTAACAACGGATAAACCGTTATTATAGAAAGAAAGGAGAACATATATGATGGAAAACGGAATGGGAATTCAACCAACTTACAACTTAGCTGAAAGAGATGACGGCTTTGGAAACGGCGGAGGTTGGTGGATTTGGATCTTGCTAATCTTCGTGTTATTTGGATATGGAGGATATGGCAACGGAAACCTAACAAATGATTCTTTATTAAATGAAGAATTCATTAAACGAGACATTTTTAACACAAACACAAATGTATCTCAAACAGGTTGTCAAACTCAACGTGATGTATTAGAAAGTCGCTATACTAATCAGTTAGGACTTCAAAACTTGCAAGCTCAGCAACAAGAATGCTGCTGCAACACTCAACGAGCAATTGACAATGTAAATGCTCAAAGTTTCAAAAATACTTGTGACATTACAACAGCAATTCATTCAGAAGGTGAAGCAACACGTGCGTTGATCAATGCAAACACTATGCAAGAATTACGTGATCGTTTAGCTGATCGTGACCGTGATTTATTGACGGCTAATTTCCAATTAAGTCAACAGGCACAATCTGCAAATATCATTAATACTTTGCAACCAACACCAAAACCAGCTTACATTACATGTTCACCATATTACGCTTATAACAACGGATGTGGATGTAATGGCTACAACAACTTATAATCTAGCACATATGTGATTAGGCAATTGCCTTTGGATTTAACGGGATAGTCGAAAGGCTATCCCTATTTTAATAGGAGGATAAAAGAAATGATTAATAGTATTGCTACGGCTGTTCAGACAGTCGATAATTCAAATAATGTATTGTTTCCTACAGATCGTGTAAGAAGTAAATCCTGCCAGTGTCCATGTAAAGGTTGGCTTGCTCATGATCTAGGAAGTGGGTTGTTTACACTAACAAAGCCAGGTATCTATGAAGTAACTTATACTGCGGATATTACGAGTGCAGCGGCAGGACAAGCTTCTTTAGTGCTTGAACTAAACGGAGAAGCAATTGGTGGAACACAATCTATTTATACTGTTGCAACTGCAAGTGCGTATGGAAATGTAAGTGGAGACACTCTAATTCAAGTTCCATGTGGCGCATCTTATACAATTGCATTAGCAAATGACAGTGGTTTAGATCTATCTATTCAAAATGCAAACATTATCATTAAAAAGATTGCGTAGGTGAAAAATATGCATAAAGCAATGGAAGTTAATGAAAAGATAATGCATGAGTCAGTAAACATGTTAGAGAAATATGGATATGCAGAATCTTATTTCCATGCATTATCTCAGGCTTTGGATAATATCAAAGATATCGAAACTATAGAAGCAATGAGAAATAAATATCAAATTGAGATAGGAAAAGATGGAGCTTCAACTGTAGCCCGATTAAAAGAAGATGATGATGGATATAATATTCATGATCCAGAAACAGAAGATATTGTTTATAAGCTCGCAGAACATTTGAAAAAATATAAAGCGTTCAAAGAAGAATATAAGCGTACAAAAGGTGAGATGGATTTGGAAAAGTCTCATCGTGAATTAGATAAGACTATGAAATGTATGCAACAAATCGTAACTATGATTCATGGATGCGTTGATTCAGATGAAGAAAAAACAATGATTAAGACACATATACGAGACATGTTTAATATGTATCAATAAGGCCGTTAAATACGGTCTTTTATTTTGTACAGTGTACAAACGATTTAAATACTATCATTAGGATAGGAGGTATTTGTAAATGAAAAAATATAGTAAAGAATGGTGGATTCAATATGGCTATTATGCAAGTATCAGAGCATTAAAGACAATTGCTCAAACTGCTGTTGGTGTTATTGGAGCATCTGCATTGTTGGAAGCCGTTGATTGGCGAGTTGTAATTTCGTCAGCGGTTTTGTCAGGCATCGTCTCGTTGCTGACTAGTATTGGCGGATTACCTGAAATTAGTGTACCGGAGGAATAATAATGAATGATGAAGAAAAAGTAGTAGATTATGAGAATCTATCAGAAGAAGCAAAAGAAGAATTAAGCAATGGCAAGGAAGAAGGTGTAGATGAAGAATGTCATATTCCAGATTAGCAACATATTGTAACAGAACATCACAACATTATGATGGTCGTTTTGGATATAAGGTTTGTAAAATCACTCCACACTACATGGCTGCGGCATGGAGTGGTAAACAATGTGCAGATTATTTTGCACGAAATACTCGTCAAGCATCTTCCAATTATTGTATTGGAATTAATGGAGACATTGCATGCAGTGTTGATGAAGAAAATGCTGCATGGACAAGCTCAAATTGGTTGAATGATTCTCAATCAATTACAATTGAATGTGGAAACATTAATAACGCAACTGGAGAAATGACGCAAGCTACTTGGGATAGCTTGGTGAATCTATGCGTTGATATTTGTAAACGATATGGATTTAGATTGAACTATACAGGAAATTCTAGTGGATCATTGACTATGCACAAAATGTTTGCGGCTACATCATGTCCTGGAGCATGGTTGGAAGCACGTATGCCACAATTGGCTAATGAAGTAAATGCAAAGTTAGATGGAAAGGTTGAAACACCAAAACCTACAACTCCAAGTGGAGAAAAATATTCAGTTAATTTACCTATCTGTACAAACACATTGAGTGTGAATTGCTACGGAACTTCTACAGTTAAAAAAGGTGATTGGTCAGGTGTCATTGGTAGAGTAATTAAAGGAACAAAATATCCATATCGTGTTGATCGTAATGGGGTAGCGATTGGATGGACAAATGATGCGGGTATTGATACAGACCCCCATACACCAGTAGGCACTACACAGTCGAGTGCAGAAGCTATCGACCAAATTTTGCATGAAGGAAGCTATGTTACATCTGTACATATGAAAATTGGCAACCAAGGCTTGAAGAAAATTGGCGATGATTTATGCTGCTACTTGTCTAAATTAGGCGGTTGGTTTCCTATTCGTATGGTAGATAAAGTACCAAATTCAGATGAATATAATGACAATGTATTGCATACCACAAATGCAGTAGTCTACGTATCTAGAATCAGAGTCGATGCAGTGAATGTTCAAAAGAACATTGTCAAGATTGGTGGTGTTTGGGTTGATCCAACACCGTTAACAGAAATTGAATAAAATAAAAAAATATAAAAAATTGTTTGACATAATATGGTTTATACTGTATTATTTTTCTTGCGTGAAGCAGTGAGGTACATTTTGGGGTACAAAACAACAAAGTGCTATCAAAACACGTAGATAATGATGCAAATAACATCAAATATCAATAGATATGAGGTATTTATATAATCCCCTCATCTGCTCCATTTAAAATTAAATATTGGTCCAGTGGTGTAGTGGTTAACATGCCTCCCTGTCACGGAGGAGATCGTGGGTTCGAGTCCCATCTGGACCGCCATTTAGAAATTTAAGTCATCTTAGGATGACTTTTTTCTTTATATTGACTATTGTTTTGTTTCTTAGTTTAATAAACCTATGATTATTAATGCGAGTGGAAGAACAGATATTGTAGCATATTATATGGATTGGTTTGTGAACCGCTGGAATGAAGGATATTTTGATGTAAGAAATCCTTTTAATCCAAAACTTGTCAGTCGTATCTTTGTATCTGATGTAGATATGATTGTTTTTTGTACAAAAAATCCATTGCCATTGCTTGATACAATACATGTATTTTCTGTGCCCATTCAGTTACAAGTCACCATCACTGGATACTTTAAAGATATGGAACCTCAAGTACCTGATAAAGGAGAAATCATTGCGTGTGTTCAAAAACTGTCTTCTTATCTAGGAAAAGAAAATGTATGTGTGCGATATGATCCAATCCTTTTGAATTCCAAATATAATGTTGATTATCATGTTCGTGCCTTTAATAAATTATGCGCAATGTTAAAAGGATATGTATCTAAAATGATCGTCTCTTTTGTGGATGATTATAAAAATGTTAGAAATAATCATTTGGATTATCATGAACCCTCTAATGAGGAATATCTTAAGTTAAAAGAAGCTTTTGAAAAGAATGATATGAAGATTGTTAGTTGTATGGAAAATAAATATCAAATTGGTGATGAAAAGGATTGCTGCATCAGCATTAAATATGCTTTTGAAAGAACGGGCAAGCTTTTTAAAGAGTGGAAAGCAAGGGACTGCCATTGTGTGAATATGGTGGATGTTGGTGCTTATAATTCATGTTTACACGGATGCAAATATTGCTACGCCAATTTTGATTCCAAACAAATTGTATCAAACTATAAGATGCATGATGTGAACTCTAGTTTATTGATTGGACATTTGAATTTGGATGATCAAGTCAAAATACGAAGAAAATAAAATGAGTGAAGCTAGTTTATTTTGCTTCACTCATTAATTTTGTATAGATTTTTGTTAGTTGCTCTTTTTCATCGTTTGTCATTTTTCTTTCGGTCGCATCATGACTTTCTAATGTTCCTTCATGTCCATCAATGACTTTTCCATTCTTTACAACCAACACTAGAGGAACATATAAGGTTAGAATACCTTCATCGTTATTTGACATATAATCTTGGATATATGGTTCAATAATCGCTTTTTGCTCATCTGTATAAAGACGATTCTTTTCTTCGTCTCTTACTTTTACATATTGGATGTCGATTCCATTGTCTTTTGCGACTTTCTTTAAAATGGGTTTAGCTTCTTTGCACCAAGGACAACTTGAAAATCCGAAATATAAAACACCCGATTTTTCTTGAGTGAAGTATTGAATGGCTTCATCAAAGTTAATTTCATTAAAATTTGTTTTAGTATTGTCTTTTTCGTTGCACTTTTCTTCTTCGCTTGTTACATCACAAGCTTTTTTTGAAGTCGAAGTTGTACTCTTTGTTGGTGCTTGACACGCACATAATGTAAGACTTAAAAGTATGAGTAATAATTTTTTCATGTTCCTAATATACAAATAAATTTAAAAAAAGTAAATAAAAAAGCTTCGATCTCTCGAAGCTTAAAAATCTTAGTGGGGCGGCTGACGCGATTCGAACGCGCGCGTGACGGAGCCACAATCCGCTGTGTTAACCAACTTCACCACAACCGCCATGTTTGCTTGACGCTTAAATAATATACCATGTGATTCTGTACTTTGCAAGCAAAAAAGTAAAATAAATTAAAAAAAGTGTATTTTTTTTCGTATAAGAGTATATGAAGGTAAAAGAGATGGAAGTGGAACAGCGCCCACGAGAAAAAGCGCTACGCTATGGCTTAGAATCTTTGAGCGATTTAGAGTTGGTTGCCTTGATTCTTCAAAGCGGGAATAAAAATCGTTCCGTATTCGAAATTGCATCCGATGTATTGAAAGAAAGTGAAGGTTTATCAAAATTAATGTCAATGCATGTAAATACATTGATGCAGATTCAAGGAATACGAGAAGTTAAAGCTTTACAGCTTCTGGCAAGTGTGGAACTCAGTAAACGTGTCATTAGATCAAAGGTATATCATGCCTCCATTATGAGACCTGAAGATGTGATTGAATGGTTTGAATTTGAGTATGGCTCTTTGCCACAAGAATGTTTTATTGCTCTGTATTTAGATACAAAAAGTAAACTCATTTCTCATCGTGTTTTGTTTAAGGGAACCTTGAATGAAAGTGTAGTACATCCTAGAGAAGTGTTTAAAGAGGCTTTTCTTCAAAACGCAAACTCCGTTTTGATTGCCCATAATCATCCTTCTGGTGATTGTACACCATCCAAAGCAGATTTTGAGGTAACCTATAAAATGGTTCATGTCGCAATGACAATGGGAGTGAATTTAATTGATCACATTATTGTAGGACAAAATCAATATTATTCGTTTAAAGAGCATAAATATCTCGATTGAAAGAAGGAGGCTTTATCGCTATAATATAAGTTAGTTTGGGGGATATTATGCGTAAATTTACTCGAATTCAAAAAAGATTACTTACGACAATTGTCGTTTTATGTATACTAGCATGTGCAATGTTTGGCTTAAGACAAAACTCTATCACGAATATTGGATATAGTGCATGGACATATTTAAAGTATGGATTGATTCAATATCCGCTGTCTTCAATTGGAAATGCAGTTAATGATTTTGCGAATCTTTGGCATGCTTATGATGATAATGAATATTTGTCAAAACAATTGGCAGAACAAAAGAATTATCAGACGGCATATGAAGATGAAAGAAATAAAAATAAACAACTTGAAGGGTTGCTTGAAATGAAAGACGGATTTGGAGATGCTAAAACAATTAGTGTATCAGTTTTAGAACGTTCAAGTGATTCGTGGTTGCAGACAGTGACAATTTCAGCTGGCAAAAAACAAGGGGTAGAAAAGAATATGCTTGTGGCAACAAGTGATGGTGCCATTGGCTTGGTTGAAAGTGTTCAAACAATGACGAGCACTGTACAATTGTTGACAAGCCAGCATTTAAGTAATGATATTGCGATAAAGATGTCTTTGGAAGATGGTACAAGTGTAGAAGGTGTTTTACAATCGTATGATACAGAAAAAAAGGCATATCGAGTATCTTTATTTGACAATGATGCGATTGTCACAAAAGGACAAAAAGTTGCGACAAGTGGTAAGGGTGGAAATTATCCGAGTGGAATTTTGATAGGTGAAGTAAAAGATGTATCTTTAAATGATGACTCCATTATTTCAACTGTCTATGTATCACCTGTATCCAATATGAAAAGCTTTGACTATTGTCTTGTGATTGGAAAAGAGGAGAGTAAATGATAAATAAGGAACGTTATTCATTTATTTTCTTAGCCATTTTAGCTATGTTAGATCAATTGATTGCTTCTTTGTTTGGCGTTGATTTTACATATTCCTCACTATCTTTAGTTAGCCATCTATGTTTTTGTGGATGTCTATTAGTAGTGTTTCATGAAAGAAGTTTAAATCGGTTTCTATATGCTTGTTTATGTGGCCTTTGTGTGGGAATGTTTTTTACTTCAGACTGGCTTGTTAAGATGCTTTTGTTTGGCTTGTTTGGCTGGGCTATTGGCTTTTTTCAAGAAACGATGGATCAAGATCACTGGGTACAATTTGGTATTGTATTCCTAATGATGTTTGCGAATGATTTAATTTGTTTTTTTGGCGCAAAGATCTTCGGATATCTCACAATGAGCTTTGTGAAATGGTTTATTCACGTTGAAGCTTTGACATTGATTTTTAATGGTGTGGCTATATTCGTGTTGATCTATATTATTACAGTATTCATGCGATATGCGACAATCAAAGATATTCGATTTAAGCGGATGGAAAAGTTGAAAATGCAAAATATTCGAAGGAAATGAGTCAGGGATTCGTTTCCTTCTTTTCATATATGTTAAAATAGAAGAAAAGAGGTACGCGTATGAAAAAACTATTATTATTAGATGGAAACTCCATGCTATTTCGTGCATATTATGCAACGTTATATACACATAGAATGACTACATCCAATGGCATTCCAACCAATGCGGTTTATGGCTTTGTGATGATGTTGAACAAGGCAATTGACATTATTGAACCAGATAAGATTTTAGTGGCTTGGGATGCAGGAAAACCTACGTTTAGACACAAACAATTTGAAGCGTATAAAGGAACACGAAAACCATTGGATGAAGAATTGATTGTTCAATTTCCAATTGTTAGAGAATACTTGGATGCGGCTGGAATCAAACGTTATGAACAAGAAGGTTATGAAGCTGATGACATTATTGGAAGTATGGCCAAATGCTGCAAAGATGTTCAAACTACAATTCTGACTAGTGATCGTGATTTATTACAGTTGATTGATTCAAGTACACATGTTCTTTTGATGAAAAAGGGCTTAAGTGAAATGGATCTAATGGACGAACAAAATTTAATGGATACGTATGGAATTACTCCAAGTCAAGTTATTGATATGAAAGGATTAATGGGTGATACAGCCGATAATATTCCAGGCGTAGCCGGTGTTGGTGAAAAGACAGCCTTGCGTTTATTGAATCAATATTCCACTGTAGAAAATGTTTATGCTCATATTGATGAAGTAAAAGGAAAATTAAAAGAAAAGCTAGAAAAAGATAAAGATAATGCCTTCATGTCTTTAGAATTGGCTACTATTTATACAAAGATGGAATTGCCATTTGAATTATGCGATTGTGAGTTTACAGGAATTCAAGATAATGTGAATGCATTCTATGAAAAATATGAAATGCGATCATTGGTAAATCGTACGAAACAGACTAAAGAGGAAAAATGGCCTTTAAAAGAAGTGGACCATTTTGAATTTGAAAATATGGATGACGTTATGGTTATGCCAGTATGTACTCAAGAGCCTTATTTAGATCAAAAATTGTATGGTTTTATGATTCCAAAAGATAAAACTGTTTATTATATTTCAGTAGAACATGCATTAGAGGATACAAACTTTAAAACATTGTTAGAAACAAAAGAAGTGAGTACATGGGATACAAAGGAAATGATGCATCTATTAGATCGCTATGGATTTAAATGGAATACTTTTAGTAATGACTTGCATATTGCTGGATTCTTATTGAATTCTACCGCAACAGATAGTGATGCAGTCTTAGAAGCACTTCAAATTCACCTTCCAGAATCTTTCCATGATGTATCTAAGAAGACAAAAGAGGAGCCTGCTTATAGTTTGGAAAGAGAAAAGGCAATCTATCATAGTTTGACTCAGCAACTATATGAAAAAAAGGACAAGCTTCGTGCTTCTTTAAAAGAAGAAAATGTATTGTCTTTATATGAAGATATTGAAATGCCATTAACACATGTCTTGTTTTCAATGGAACAAGAAGGTATTTCGATTCAAGAAAGTTTTTTAGATGAGTATGGAGCTTTATTAAACGAGAAATTGGATGCTCTTGCTCAAAAAATCTACTCACATGCAGGTATGATTTTTAATATCAATTCACCAAAACAATTGGCGAATGTCTTATTTGATGAGTTGAACTTAAGTTCAGGTGGAAAAAAACGTTCAACATCTGCAGATGTATTAGAGAAGCTTCGTGGAAAACATCCAATCATTGATGATATTCTTGAGTATCGAAAAATTGCGAAGGTATCCAGTACATATATTGATGGTTTGAAAAAACATATTCGTTCGGATCAAAAGATTCATACTTCTTTTAATCAGACAATGACACAAACTGGAAGACTTTCAAGTAGTGAACCAAACTTACAAAATATTAGTATTCGGGATGAGTTAGGTAAAGAAATTCGTAAGGCGTTTGTCGCCGAAGATGGCTATCACTTATTGTCTGCTGATTATTCGCAGATTGAATTAAGAATGTTGGCACATATGGCCAATGAGGATCACATGATAAAAGCGTTTAATGAAGGTTTGGATATTCATACGAAAACGGCAACTTTAATTTTTGGGTGTTCACCAGAAGAGGTAGATGAACATAAAAGAAGAATTGCCAAGACAGTTAACTTTGGTATTGTATATGGACAAACTGAATTTGGTTTATCTTCACAATTAAATATCACACGAAAAGAAGCGGGTGAATTTATGAAGATGTACTTTGAAAGTTATCCTCAGATTCACGAATATATGAATCAATTGATTGATTTCTGTAAGGAACATGGATATGTCGAAACATTATTCCACAGAAGAAGAGAGATTCCTGAAATCAACGATAAGAATTTTATGACACGAGAATTCGGTAAGCGAGCTGCCATGAATGCACCAATTCAAGGTAGTGCAGCCGATTTGATCAAGATTGCGATGTTGAAAATGGATCAAGCTTTAAAGGATGCCGATGTAAAATCAAAAATGCTTCTTCAAATCCATGATGAATTGATTTTCTTAGTGCCAGATGAAGAATTGGACTTGATGCAAAAACTTGTCAAAGAAACAATGGAAAGTGCAATGGAATTAAAGGTTCCATTAAAGGCAAGTATTAGTGTTGGAAAGTCATGGTATGAGGCAAAATAATGCCGGAAGCACCAGAAGTACAAACCGTATTAAGTACGTTGGAAGCACAAATTAAAGATGTTTCAATTGAAGATGTATTGATATATTATCCTAAGATTATTGATAATGTAGAAGTAGAAACTTTTAAAAATCAATTAATTGGGCAAACATTCCATTCGTTTAATCGACTTGGAAAATATTTGATTTTTGGCCTGGATGACTATGATCTAGTTGTTCACTTAAGAATGGAAGGTAAATTTTATCTTTATAATATGCTTTGTGAGAATAAACATATTCATATAGTATTTAAATTAAATAGTGGAACCTATATGTCGTATCATGATACAAGAAAATTTGGAAGAATGTATTTGTATCCTAAAAAAGAAGATATTCATGCATATCCTTGTTTTAAAAATGTTGGATATGATTATATGGATGAAAGAGTGAATGGAATGTATTTCTATACCTGTGTTCATTCGTTAAAACGAAATTTGAAATCCTGCCTGTTAGATCAATCGATTATGGCAGGTGTTGGAAATATTTATGCGGATGAGATATGTTTTGCCTCAGGATTAGATCCTAGAAGCCGTGCCTCAAAGCTTTCAAAGAAAGATTGTGAGAAAATAGTTTTTCAGACAAAGCGAATCTTGCAGGGAGCTACACGTTTTGGTGGAACAACCATCCGTTCTTATACCTCAAGTTTAGGGGTAACGGGACGTTTTCAACTCTATTTGAATGTACATGATCAAACACAATGTAAAGTGTGTCATCATGCTATTAAAAAATTAACTGTATCACAAAGGGGGACTTATCTATGTCCAAATTGTCAAAAAAGAAAGTAATAGGAATCACTGGATCTATGGGTTCAGGAAAGAGTGAGATTTCTCGATATTTAAGAAAAAAATATCCTGTTTTAGATTGTGATCAGGTCAATGCGGATTTATTAAAAAAGGGAAATTTGGGTTATCAGAAATTAAATGATTTGCGTATTGTTGAATTGGATTCAAATGGACAGATCATTAAGGAAAGTTTAGCTTCATATATGTTTTCTAAGGCAGAACATAGAAAACAAGTGGAAGCCATCTTGCATCCTTTGATTTTTGAACAGATGCATAAATGGATTTATGAACAAGAGAGTTCGATTGTCTTTGTGGAAATGCCAATTTTATTTGAGATTTCTGCACAAGATCATTTTGACTCAATATGGTGCGTTGTGGCTGATTTAGATGTAGCCTTATCGCGCCTACAAACCTATCGCAATTTTACTAGGGAACAAGCTTTGGCAAGACTTGTATCACAGATGAATCCGGAAGAGAAGATGGCAAAAAGTGATATTGTACTGCAAAATAATGGTACAGTAGAACAGCTGCATAAACAAATAGAAGAAGCATTAAAAGAGGAGAAGGTACATGGCGATTGAAGTGCGTTGCATAGAACATTTATCTGTTGAACAAAGACAATCTTTGCATTTGTTGTATGGTCCTTTGATGGGTAAAAGTTCAATTTGTCTATATGAATTTTTAGGTTCTATTCAAAATTCTGTTGAATTAGAAGACGTATATTTACTGTTGAATATAAATGCTTCACAATTTGATAAGGCACGAAATTATTTAGAACAATATCATTTAATTGAAACCTATGTTCATGAAGATGACATGTTGATTTTATTGTATGCTCCATTATTACCAGATAAATTTTTATGTCACGATGCGTATTCAAGATTGTATTTGGCAAGTGTAGGATCAAAGTGTTTTGATAAAATAAAGGCAATGCTTCATAAAGATAAGACGATTTCTTCTGTATATACCAAAGTAGAAAGTCCTTTGGATGTTTCAATTTTAGATTCGTGGAACGAATCTAAAGAGATTGCGTACGAAAAGGTGAAACCGACAATCAAACAAAAATATGATTTTGATTTTGCGACACTCTTCAAAGGGATGGATCGGGTTTTTCCGGTACGTTATCGAACTAATGAAAATTTAGATCGTATTGCACAGATGGCACAAATATATGGAATTGATGCCAAAGATATGCGTAGATACGTGCAAAGAAGTATTAATCCTTCAACACATGTATTTGATTTGGACAAATTAAAAGAGATGGTTATGCGTAATCGTAAGGTTATGGAAACAAGTAAAGATCCATATCAGATGCCACCTGTTAAATTCTTGCAGAATAAACAAAATGGCATTCCTGTTGTGAAATCGGATCAGGCATTGATTGAACGTTTATGCACACAATTCCAGCTTTCAGTTGAAGTTGTGAATACTTTGATTGAATATACTTTGCAGCAAACACATCAACAATTTTCTAGAAATTACGTTGAAAAAGTTGCGGCAAGCTGGGTTCGCCTGGGCGTGGATTCTAGGAAGAAAGCATTGGAAATTATCAACCAAGCGCCAACAGAAAATAAAAGAGAGAAAAAAGAAGAAAAGGTTGTACTTGATGAGAAGTTCTATACGCAAAAGGAAGAAAAATCAGATACGCAAATCCAACAGGAGATGTTAGAACTTCAAAAGATGTTGAAAGAAGGTAAGTTGTAGTGAATTTAAATATTAAACTTTCAGAAGAGCAAATGATGGAAAGACAAAAGAATATTGCTCGTTTAAAAGAGAATGAATGGATTCAAATATTTCTTGAGCAGAATCATTTAGATGCATCTTTTGTAGAAGAAAATAGTGGCGCTTTGTTGCAGTGGATCAAGAGTGTGAGCGCATGTAGAAACTGTAAAGGATTGGATTATTGTGTACAGAAGATTCGTGGTAAGGCTACAAAATTAAAAATTGACGATTCTGGTTTCTTGAATGAATATTATGCTTCTTGTCAGTATGAACAAAAACGAGATCAGCAATTGGCTCATCAAAGTAAATTTCGCTTCTCTCATATGTCTTTAAATGATTATTTAATCGATTTAAATGATGCCTGCTTTTTAAGTGCTGCCAAAGAAAAAGATTATATGGCAGCTTATACCCAAAGTGTGAGTAGTATACCACTAAATCAAGGCGTGTATTTATATGGAAATCCAGGGACTGGAAAGTCTTATTTAATGAAGGGAATCTGTAATTACTATGCCAAAAATAATAAGAGTGTTTCTTTTGTACAGGTTCCATTATTGATTCAGGAATTGAAACAGTTTATGACAGATAATGAATATCGTCAAAGGGTGATGAACCATTTACGCTACAGTGACGTTTTGGTTTTAGATGATATTGGAGCTGAAAGTATTACGCAATGGACGCGAGATGAAATCTTACTTCCTGTTTTAGATGAGCGTATGAATAAAGGAATGAAAACATACTTTACATCAAATTATTCAATGGAAGAACTAGAACAGCAGTATCGTCTTGTGAATAAACCGAATAATACAATTGCGAGTCTAAGAATTCTAGAAAGAATTCGTACTTTGTCCAAACCAGTTGAATTATCCGGAAAATCACGTCGTTAGTTAATAATTTCACTTTTCAAATTAGGCGTTATGGAGTAGAATAGTTATGACAGAAATGTTTAAAGGAGGAATAGAGTAATGTTAGTATCTGCTACTGAAATGATCAACAAAGCTCACGAAGGGCACTATGCGATTGGTGCTTTCAACATCAATAACTTGGAATGGACAAAAGCTATCTTAGCTGCTGCTGAAGAAGCTAAATCACCAGTTATGTTAGGAGTATCTGAAGGTGCTGCTAAATACATGTGTGGTTTCAAAACAGTTGCTGCTATGGTAAAAGAAATCCACGATGCAATGGGAATTACAGTTCCTGTAGCTTTACACTTGGACCACGGTTCATATGAAGGTGCAAAAGCTGCTATCGAAGCAGGATTTACTTCTGTAATGTTCGATGGTTCTCACTATGCATTTGAAGAAAACTTAGAAAAATCAAAAGAAATGATCGCCTTAGCACACTCAAAAGGATTATCAATTGAATGTGAAGTTGGTGGAATCGGTGGAGAAGAAGACGGTGTCATATCTGCTGGTGAATTAGCTGACCCTCAAGAATGTAAAACTATCGCTGACTTAGGTGTAGACTTCTTAGCAGCTGGTATCGGAAATATCCACGGTAAATATCCTGCAAACTGGGCTGGATTAAACTTTGATCGTTTAGAAGAAATCCAAAACGTAACAAACGGAAAACCATTAGTATTACACGGTGGTTCAGGAATCCCTCGTGAACAAGTTCAAAAAGCTATCACATTAGGTGTTTCTAAAGTTAACGTTAATACTGAATGTCAGTTAGTATTTGCTGAAGCAACTCGTAAATACATCGAAGCTGGAAAAGACCAAGAAGGAAAAGGATACGATCCACGTAAATTATTAAAACCAGGTGCTGATGCAATCACAGCATTATGTAAAGAAATGATGGAAAACTTCTTTGGTTCTGCTGGAAAAGCTGAATAATTAAAGTTTTTAAATAAAGCAGGCTTTAAGCCTGCTTTTTGCATAATTTGGAGGGGAAATATATGAAGTCAGTTGAAATTAATGATTTATTGTCTTATCACTTTTATGGAAATTTAAAAGTGAAAGATGGAGTAAAAGTTTTTGTTGATGGAGTAGCAGCTGAAAAAGACAATGCTTATGAATATACTTTAAAATGCGTAAAGGACGATAAAGTATATGATTTAACTTCTTTTGGAAAAGAAGCAGGGTTTTATATTGAAAATGAAAATTCGGTTCTATTCTGTGGAAATCGTAAGAATATTGAAAAATCTACATCTTTATATCGTTTGGCATTGAATGGTGGAGAAGCCAAAGAAATTGCTCGCTTTGATAAACCAGGAATGAATGTTTTGGGATATTTAAACGAGAATACTTTGGTTTTGATGACTAAAGAAAAACTTGTTGAAGAAGAAAGTGATTATGAAGTGTTTGATGAGATTCCTTTCTATATGAATGGTCAGGGAATCACCAATAAACATCGTACGCATTTATATACATATAATTTAGACACAAAAGAACTTGTTTGCGTTACAGAAGGTACTTTTGATGTGTCAAACGCAAAGATTCATGATGGTGCTTTGTATTATACAGGACAAAATTGGACAAGAAAACAAGCTTTATATGAAAATCTTTATAAATATGATGGCTCTGTAAGTACAGTTGTAGATGCTAAGGAAAGAAGTATCCAAAGTTTTGATTTTATGGATGGTAAATTGGTTCTTATCGCAAGCACACATGAAAAATATGGTTTGAATGAGAATCCAAAATTCTTTGATCAAGACTTTAATTTAATTGCTGATTGGCAAGAATGTGTTGGAAACAGTGTAGGTACAGATTGTGCTTTAGTTGCAGGTAATGCGACTCTAGTAAATAAAGATGCGTTATATTTTGTTTCTACGATCTATGATCACAATAATTTGTATAAATTAGAAAATGGAAACATTGAACTTGTATTTGAATGGTCAGGAACAATTCAATCTTTCGCATTTGAAGATGACACATTATATTTTATTGGAGCTGATGTGGCAAGTCTTCAACAATTGTATAAAGTTGTAGATGGTAAAGCCGTTCAATTATCTGATTTTAATAAAATGGAAGATACATATGTGGCAGATCCTGTAGAAGTTAATTTTGGTGAAGATTTAACAGGATGGGTATTATTGCCTAAAGATTATGATGAAACAAAAAAATATCCGGCTATTTTAGATATTCATGGTGGACCTAAAACAGTATATGGAAAAGTGTTCTATCATGAAATGCAAGTGTGGGCAAGTAAGGGATACTTTGTATTCTTCTGTAATATTCATGGTTCAGATGGACGTGGCAACGAGTTTATGGACATTCGTGGAAAATATGGAACGATTGATTATGATGAATTGATGCAGTTTACAGATACAGTCTTAGAAACATATCCTCAAATTGATTCAAGCAGAGTTGGTGTAACTGGTGGAAGCTATGGTGGATTTATGACAAACTGGATCATTGGTCATACGGATCGTTTTGCGTGTGCTGCTAGTCAAAGAAGTATTGCCAACTGGATCTCATTCTCTCAGACAAGTGATATTGGGCCATACTTTGCACAAGATCAACAATCTGCTACATATGATGAAAATCCAGAAAAATTGTGGTGGCATTCACCATTGAAATATGCACGTAATGTGAAAACACCAACATTGTTTATTCACTCTGATGAGGATTATCGTTGTCCACTTTGTGAAGGCCTACAAATGTTGAATGCTTTATTAGATCAGAATATTGAAGCTCGCATGTGCTTGTTCCATGGTGAAAATCATGATTTATCACGTACGGGACTTCCTCAACATCGTTTGCGTCGTTTAAATGAAATCACAAATTGGATGGAAAAACATTTAAAATAGATGGCTTTTGGAATGCTCAATTGTAAAACTAAATCCCATTGAGAAATAGTAAATACTACGAGGTTGAA
>ENA-OUQK01000131-OUQK01000131.1-human-gut-metagenome-genome-assembly--contig:-NODE-131-length-58309-cov-5.327222_pt1 | contig 58309 bp, 60 predicted proteins | sample MGYA00237954_ERZ548842 | MGnify/ENA primary metagenome ERZ548842 (study PRJEB26490, sample SAMN05194704) | human gut metagenome | biome: terrestrial biome; feature: human-associated habitat; material... | reverse complement strand
GGCGAAGCCCGCTGAAACCGCCCGGAGGGCGGTTTGGCCTGCGGCCGGCGTCCCGGATTTTGCAGGGGCCATAAAAAGCGGTTTTGCCGGTTGATTCTTGGCCTGCTGTGGGTGATGCAGTAGCAGCGGGTATAGCCGCACGGCCAAACGGCAGGCAGTCAAAAAAGCGGATTACCCGCAATAATGCTCGATGGCTTTGCTAGTAAATTCAGCAGTACCGGTTCCGCCAGCGGTGTCGATGTTTTTGGTAAATTCTCCTCCGCCGGCGTACATTTTTCCGAGTCCATTCAGGATTTTAGGGGAGCAGGTATAAAAATGCTCTGTAATATAATCTTGGAGTTTTTTTACCTGTGCCTGAACCGCCTCATCCGATGGGTTCATTTTTTTCATCTGTCCGAACTCAACAAATATTTTCATAAATTCATCTGCGACGGCAGCTTCGTCATCTTTTGTCCAGTCCTTTGTTTTTTCTTCATACTCTTTGTACTCTGCTGTGTGACCCCACTGCTCTTTTGCGAGCTTAGAGTACTCATCGATTTTTTGGGTATCAAATGCTTTGAAATCCATATAGTTTACTCCCATTACTTTTATTCCTCGGGCGAAAAGAATGAGATTTTCGAGATGCTCCTTTTTCATCGTAAGCAATTCAATTTGCTGCTTCAGCGCTTTGCTTTGATCAAAATTGGGAGAATCGAGGATGCGTTTGATTTCTTTTAGTGGAAATTCCAACTCCCTAAACAGTAAAATCTGCTGCAAGCGTTCCATCGCTGCATCGTCATACAGCCGGTACCCCGCCTCAGTATATCCGGCAGGCGGCAGAAGCCCGATGGCATCGTAATATTGCAGAGCGCGTATACTCACTCCAGTCAATTTGCTTGCTTCATTTACTGTCATCATTTTCCTTTCCCTCCGCTCGATAAGGATACAATAAACTATTACGCAGCGTAGGAGTCAAGTGCTTTTTGAAAAATTGATATAAATTTCGGCTTAGACGGGTGATGTCATTTCGCAGGAGGGCAACGGCGGCTTTACCCGGTCTTTGAATTCTTACCGCAATCGGTACGGCGGCAGCGGGCGCAATCGCCACAGCAGCTGCCGGTATGGCCCCGGCGGACGGCCCGGAGAGCGAAAAATGTGCCGGTGGCGATTACTGCCAGCAGCAGCCAATCGAGGGGGCCCATCAGAACAGCCCTGTGATGGCATAGGCCAGCCAGCCTACTAGCCATGCTACACCGCATTGCAGGATTACCACGCCGACTGTTTTCACGGTGGAGCCGAGCTCCCGGCGGATGGTGGCTATGGCCGCCACACAGGGGGTATACAGCAGGGTAAAGACCAAAAAGCTGATGGCGGCCCGGGGAGAGAACATCCCGGTGACAGCCGCACCGCCCAGCAGGACCTCCAGGGTGCTGACGACAGATTCCTTGGCGACAAAGCCAGAAATGAGGGCGGTGGCGCAGCGCCAATCGGCGAAGCCGAGGGGGGCGAAAAGGGGAGCGATCCATTGGCCGATGAGCGCCAATAGGCTATAAGAGCTATCCGCCACGACATTGAGGCGGGTATCGAAGCCTTGCAGGAACCAGATGATGATGGTGGCCAGGAAAATGACAGTGAAAGCGCGCTGCAGGAAGTCTTTGGCTTTTTCCCACAGCAGCAGTCCCACGCTTTTGGCACTGGGGAGCCGGTAGTTGGGGAGTTCCATGACAAAGGGGACGGGCTTGCCCCGGAAGGCGGTGTGATTCATGATGAGGGCCGCCACGATGCCGATGAGGATGCCGAGAAGATAAAGGGCGATCATCACCAGGGCGCCGTACTGCGGGAAAAATGCCGCCGTAAAAAAGGCGTAGATGGAGATTTTGGCGGAGCAGCTCATGTAAGGGGTGAGGAGAATGGTCATTTTGCGGTCGCGATCGGAGGAGACGGTGCGGGTGGCCATGATGGCCGGCACCGAGCAGCCGAAGCCGATGAGCAGCGGCACGATGCTGCGGCCCGAAAGACCGATGCGGCGCAGCGGCTTATCCATTACAAAGGCGACACGGGCCATGTAGCCGGTGTCTTCCAGGATGGAGAGAAAGAAAAACAGGGTGACGATGATGGGCAGGAACACCAGCACGCTGCCCACGCCGGCAAAGATGCCATCGATGATGAGGCTGTGGACCACCGGATTGATGCCGTAGGCAGTGAGGGCGCCATCGACCAGGGCGGTGAGCGCATCAATGCCGACGGCCAGGAGATCGGAAAGACGCTGGCCGATGACATGGAAGGTGAGGTAGAAGGTGAGAAACATGACCGCCAAAAAGGTGGGAATGGCGGTGTACCGGCCGGTAAGGATCTGATCGAACCGGACGGAGCGGGCGTGCTCGCGGCTTTCGTGGCACTTGGTGACCGAGGCGGCGACGACCCCTTCGATGAAGGTATAGCGCATATCGGCCAGGGCGGCATTGCGGTCCAGCCCGGTTTCGTTTTCCATCTGGACGATGCAGTGTTCCAGCAGCTCCTTTTCGTTTTCATCCAGCCGCAGGTCCTTTTCCAGCGTATCGCCGCCCTCAATGAGCTTGGCGGCGCAGAAACGGGTGGGGACGCCCAGCCGTTCGGCGTGATCCGAGATGAGGTGGATAACGGCGTGCAGGCAGCGGTGGACGGCGGAATCATCGGTGCAGAAATCTGTGACCTTGGGTAGGATTTTGCCCCGGGCGACGGTGAGCGCCTGGGTGATAAGCTCCGATACACCCTCGCCCTTGGCGGCGGAAATGGGTACCACCGGAATGCCGAGGGCGGCGCTCATTTTTTGCACATCGATGGAGCCACCGTTGGCGCGCACCTCATCCATCATATTGAGTGCCAGTACCATGGGGACCCGCAGCTCCAAAAGCTGCAAAGTAAGGTAGAGATTACGCTCGATATTGGTGGCATCCACAATATTGATGATGCCATCCGGCTTTTGATTCAGGATGAAATCCCGGGTGACGATCTCCTCCTGGGTATAGGGCCGCAGCGAATAGATGCCTGGCAGATCGACGACGGAGCAATTTTTCTCGCCCCGGATATCGCCCATTTTCTGATCGACGGTGACGCCGGGAAAATTGCCGACATGCTGATTGGAGCCGGTGAGGGCATTGAACAGGGTGGTTTTGCCGCAATTCTGATTGCCAGCCAATGCGAAGATCATATTTCCGCGGCCTCCTTTACCTCGATCTTTTGGGCTTCCTCCACCCGCAGGGTCAGCTCATAGCCGCGGACCCTTATCTCGATGGGGTCGCCCATGGGGGCGACCTTTTGCAGGGTGACGCGGGTGTGGGGGATGAGGCCCATATCCAAAAGGCGGCAGCGCAGCGGGCCATCGCCGCCCACGGCCGTGATGATACCGGAGGAGCCGGTTTTGAGTTCATTCAAAGTCATAGTGATAATCCTTTCCCTTGACATGTGGCAATTAAAATTAGGATAGACTAATTTTATTATAAGGCGGCAAAAATATCAAGTATCCGACAGGGATCGGGCGGTATTTTGGGCGGAGGGGCAAAGCGGGCGGAGGGCTTTGTCCATTTGAGGCGGGACTGGCATTTTTCTGTCGGCGGGGCATACCCTCTAAAGAGAGAGGGGGAATAAGTGATGCTGGGAGCAATGGTACTGACGCTGCTGGGCGGGCTGTGGCTGCTGACGCTGCATGTTTCGACTTCAGGTTCATTCCCGCGGCCGCTGACGGCTAAGCAGGAGCGGGACTGCCTGGAGCGGATGAGCCGAGGAGACCGGGCGGCACGGAACGAGCTGGTGGAGCACAATCTGCGACTGGTGGCGCACATCGTGAAGAAGTACTACGCGGTGAGCGGGGAGCAGGATGATCTGATCTCGATAGGGACGATAGGGTTGATAAAGGCGGTGGAGACCTATAACTTGGAGAAGAAGACAAAATTCGCGACTTATGCTTCTAGGTGTATTGAGAATGAGATTCTGATGTATTTTAGGGCGCGAAGGAAGACGGCGGGGGATGTTTCATTGGAGGACCCGCTGGATACCGACCGGGACGGCAACAGCCTGACGCTGATGGAGCTGGTAAGCGATGAGGAGGATATCATTACACGGCTGGACCTAACGCTGAAAGCTGAAAAACTACGGAAGGTCTTTGGGGTGCTGGAGGGACGGGAGCAGCGGGTGCTGCGGCTGCGCTACGGGCTGGATAACCGGCCGCCGATGACCCAGCGGGAGGTGGCCAGGAAGCTGGGGATCTCCAGGAGCTATGTTTCCCGGCTGGAGAAGCACGCCATAGAGCGGCTGCGGGAGGAGATGGGCAAGTAAGGGGAAAACAGAGGGACTTGCCGTTTGGGGAAAAATACGCTATGATGGGGGAAAGTATTTTTCCCGGAGGTGCCAGTATGCATATTCCCGCCATAGCCACCAGTGAGATGGAGGTATTATCCTTTGCCGAGGCGATGCGCCAAAGCGGCCGGGAGGCGGACTACGATACCGGCCGGTGGCTGTATGTGCCGGACTTTTACACGGAGTACCGATATGTGCTGGGAACCAAGGGCGAGAAACCGCTTATCTGCATTGGGGTGAACCCCTCCACGGCGGAGCCGGACCACCTGGATAATACCCTGAAATCGGTGGAGCGGATCGCGCTGGGAAATGGGTACGACAGCTTTATTATGTTTAATGTGTACCCGCAGCGGGCTACCCGGCCGCAGGATATGGCGCGGGAGCGGGATGAGCGGCTGCACCGGGCCAATATGGAGGCTTTCGAGTATATTTTGGAACTGAGTAAGGAGCCGACGGTATGGGCGGCCTGGGGGAACATCATAGAGATGCGTCCCTACCTGAAAAGCTGTGTGCAGGATATGATAGCGGCCGGAGAGCGGCACGGCGCCCGGTGGGTCACGGCAGGGAAGCGCTCGGTGAAGGGGCACCCGCACCACCCGCTGTACCTGAAGAAGGACAGCGGGCTGGATCCCTTTGATGTGGCGGAGTACTGCGAACGGTGCATATGAGCTGCGGCAGGGAAAAGGCAGGCGGGCGCACCGGAGCGGGAAAGGGCTGCCCGAAGCGCAGCGGAGGCACGGCCCTGGGGAGCGCAGGGGTGCCCGCCGGGGGTGGAGAGCGCGCGGAAGAATAAAAACAGCACCGAGGAGCAGTTCCACGGTGCTGATTTTGTTATTCGTTTGGTTCCTGCGGCAGGGGAGGAGTTTTGGCGGCTTCCAGCTCCTTAAACTTGGCCTGCATGGTGGGATTGTTTTTCGTCAGGCGCTTGACTGAAAGCTCCTGGGCTTTATCATTGGCCAGGCGGAGATTATTTTCGGAGGAGAGCAGGGCGTCCTTGGTCTTTTGCAGGTGGTCGATGGTTTTATCGATCTCCTCGATGGCGGTTTTGAACTTGCGGCTGGCCAAATCGTAATTGCGGCCGAAGCGGGTCTTGAAGTCGTTCATTTCCTCCTCGAAGTGGGAGATATCGATATTCTGATTACGGATCTCCGCCAGCTGCCGGCGGTATTCCACCGTATGGAGTGCCGAGCCCCGCAGCAGGGTGATGATGGGAATGAAGAACTGAGGGCGGATGACATACATTTTGGGGTAGCGGTAGCTGACATCGGTGATGCCGCCATACAGCTCGCTGTCCGGCTCCAGCAGGGAAACCAGGACGGCATATTCGCAGCCCTTTTCCTGACGGTCCTTATCCAGTTCCCGGAAGAAATCCTCATTCTTTTTTTTGCTGGCGGTGGTATCCATCTCGTTCTTCATCTCGAACATGATGGAGAGAAATTCGATGCCATCGGAGGTGGACTCCCGGAAGATGTAATCGCCTTTGCTGCCGGTGCGGGCGTCGTTGTCCTTCTCAAAGTAAGCGTTGGGGAAAGCGGCGGACCGCAGACGGTTGAATTCGATCTCACAGTGCTGTTCCAGCGTTTCTCCCACCATTTTGGTGGAAAGGCGGGTTTTGAGGTCCTTATAATAGGCGATGACCTCATCCTTGCTGCTGAGCTCCCGCTTATAGCTTTCCCGCAGCTCCTGCTCCTTTTCCCGGCTGGCGGCCGCGGCTTCCTTCAGCTGATAGGTCAGCTTATCGATTTCCCGCTGACTTTCGATCAGTTCGTCCTTCTTCTCAGAGGTCACTTTTTGAATGGCCAGCTCCCGCTCGGTTTGAGCGGCGTTCAGGCGGGCCCGCAGTTCAGTAATGGTCTGATCCCGGGCGGAAAGATCGGTGGTCTGCTGTTCCAGGGCTTTCTGTACGGCCAGCTCCCGCTGGGCCTGCTGGGAGAGAAGCTGGGCCTTCAGTTCTTCGATCTGCCGCTGCAGCTGGGCCTCGGACTGCTCCTGAGAGCGGGCGGCCTGAGTGCGTACCAGGGCCAGATCTTTTTCTTTTTCGGCGGCCAGCTGCTTTTCCCGCTGGGCCAGCTCCCGGTGAAATTCTTCATCCCGTACCTGACCCACGATGGCTGCATAGCCGGATTCATCCACGGTAAAGACTTCGCCGCATTTGGGACATTTGATCTCGTGCATAGCCGTACCTCCTGGTGAACTTACTGGATGTGGCCGATGGCGTGGCGTTTGATGGCCTCCATGGAGGCATCGCTGATGACATGCTCCATTTTGCAGGCGTCCTCCGCAGCGGTCTTTTCGTCAACGCCAAGTTTGACCAAAAAGCTGGTGAGCAGGCGATGACGCTCGTAGATCTTTTCCGCCACGGCCTGGCCGGATTCGGTGAGTGTGATGCCGCCATCTTCCGCCACATGGATGTAGCCCCCCTGCCGCAGAATGCCGACGGCGCGGCTGACGCTGGGCTTGGAGTAGCCCATTTCCTCTCCGATATCGATGGCGCGGACAAAGCCTGTGCGTTGGGAGAGAACAAGGATGGTTTCCAGATACATTTCGCCGGATTCCTGCAGGGACATAAGGGGCACCTTCTTTTCTTGATGGATATATTTATTTAAGGATAGCATAAAACGCGGTCGGTTGCAAGGGAAGCGGGGGGAAGAAAAACTCCCTGCCCGAAGGCAGGGAGAATGGAGCTGGAAACGTGACTTGAACACGCGACCTGCTGATTACGAATCAGCTGCTCTACCGGCTGAGCTATTCCAGCATTTTTGAGGTTACTAAAGTATTCTATCATATCAGCTGGAAAAAATCAATCAAAATTCATGCACAGTTCATTTACTTTCGCGGCAGTGGGCACTATAATAAAAATATACCCCATTTTAACGGAGAACGAACAGAATGAAGAGAGTAACGGCGCTGCTGCTGGCAGCGATGATGATAATAACAACCGGCCTGATAACACCGGCCATGGCGGCGGAGGATGATGTGCCGGAAACCTACAGCAATGCCTATGTGGTGATGGACGCCAAGACCGGGCAGGTGCTGCTGCAAAAAAACATGTACGAGAAGGAATATCCGGCCAGCATTACCAAGATACTGACAACAGCGCTGGGGCTGACCTATGCCAAGCCGGAGGACCGCATCACCGTTTCTCAGGAAACGGTAAGCGATGTATGGAAGTGGGGCGAGACCACCCACCTGGCGCTGGAGCCGGGGGAGATCATTACCCTGAAGGATGCGCTGTACGGGGCGATGGTGGAATCCGCCAATGATTGCGCCAATGCCATAGCCCAGGCGGTGAGCGGGAGCCTGACCGACTTTGCGGAGCTGATGAACCAGCAGGTGGCGGCGCTGGGACTGAGCGATACCCACTTTACCAACGCGCACGGCCTGCCGGATAAGGACCACTATACCACTGCCTATGATATGGCGCGCATCACCCGGTGGGCGATGACGGTGCCGGGCTTTGAGGAATATTTCTGCGCGACGGAGTATACCATCCCCAAGACCAACAAAAAGGATGTGGCAAGAAACATCGGTACCCACCACCATATGTTGGTGGAAAGCGCTTACTACTATCCCTACGCCAAGGGCGGCAAGCTGGGCTGGACCACCGAGGCGCAGCATACGGCGGTGACCTGGGCGGAGAAGGATGGACTTTCTTTGCTGTGCGTGGTGCTGGACTGCAGCGACAAGTGGGGCAAGTACAAGGACACCATAGCGCTTTTTGATTACTGCTTTGAGCGGTACAGTATGGTTTCGGTAAAGACCGATGAGATAGCGGCGTATGATATCCCGGTGGGGAGCCTGACCAATACCGCCGGAATGGTGCATATAGCGGCGACGGGCGACCTGGATGTGCTGGTGCCAAAGGGAACAGCGGTAGAGAGCATCGCGCTGAAATATAATATCCCCAGCCGATATAAGGTGGGAGAACGCATAGACCCGCAGGTGGAGCTGTGGTGCGGTGGTGAGCTGGTGGGAACTTTCCCAATGGAGTACACTGTGGAGACCTATGCCCCCGTGGAGGATGTGCCAAAGGATGATGTCACGACGGCCGGCAGCGGCTCTGTGGTGCTGACGGTGCTGAAATGGATTGGCATAGTGCTGGGGGCGTTGATCGTGATCTTATTTGTGCTGCGGGCGTACTTTATGGCGCGGCGGCGCCGCCGTGCCAAGCAGCGCAGGCGAGCTCAGCGCCGGCGCATGAACTGAATATTCGGCAAAAAATATAGGGCGGGCCGCTGGGCCTGCCCTATATTTATGCAACTGCACAAATATGGGGAAAATGCATCCTTTGCGGCAAATTGACTGGACAACTTTCCCCCAAATGAGTTACAATAAAGCAGTATGCAAAGATGAAGTAATGGGCGGGTGGATGCCCGAAGGAGAAGAAGACATGGATATTTTTGCGCTTCTGCGGCTGGTACTGGGCCTGGCCTTTTTCCTGTTCGGTATGAATGTGATGTCCAGTAACCTGGAAAAGATGGCGGGCGGTAAGCTGGAGCAGCTGCTGAAAACAATGACAGCGAGCCCCTGGGTGAGCCTGCTGCTGGGCGCGGCCATTACCATAGCGGTGCAGTCTTCCTCGGCGGTCACGGTTATGCTGGTGGGTCTGGTCAATTCCGGGATCATGAAATTTGGCCAGACGCTGTATGTCATCTTCGGCGCGAATATCGGCACCACGCTGACGGCGTGGATCCTCTCCCTTTCCGGCATTCAAAGCGGGAATGTGTGGCTGAAGATGCTGAAGCCCGAAAATTTCTCGCCCATTTTAGCCATCATCGGCGTAGTGATGATGATGGTGTGTAAAAACGATAAGAAAAAGAGCATTGGTACGGTGCTGGTGGGCTTTACAGTGCTGATGTACGGCATGGTGGTGATGAGCGACGCGGTAAGCCCGCTGGCGGAGATGCCGGAGTTTTCGGCGATCCTAGCGGGGCTGCGTAACCCGTTACTGGGCCTGGTGGTGGCCACCCTGTTTACCGCCGTGATCCAAAGCTCGGCGGCCTCGGTGGGTATTCTGCAGGCGCTGGCGCTGACCGGTAGCCTGACCTATGAGATGGTCATTCCCATGGTGATGGGCCTAAACATTGGCACCTGCGCCACCTCGCTGATTTCCAGCATTGGGACAAGCTACAAGGCCAAGCGGGTGGCGGTCATCCACTTTTCCATCAAGGTCATTGGTACTGTTATCTGCCTGCCGTTGTACCTGTTGATCACCTCGGTGCTTCAGCTTGATTTTATCCATATTGCAGTGACACCATGGAATATTGCCATGGTGCATACCATCTATAACCTGGCTATTACCGCCATTTTGATGCCATTTACCAAGTACCTGGTGAAGCTGGGCAAGTGGCTGGTGAAGGCCAAAGACGAAACGGCACCTAAGGACTCCATGCAGTACGCGCCCGACCTGCTGCTGCTCCGCTCCCCTTCGGTGGCGCTGCAGGAGTGTGACCACTATACCTTCCGGATGGCCGGGACGGCAAGAGATTCGCTGGAACGGGCGATCTCGCTCATCGGCGCCTACAATGAGCAGGACGCCGAGGTGGTACTGAAGCAGGAGGACACGCTGGATCTGTATGAGGACCGGCTGGATACCTACCTGGTGTACCTTTCCGCACAGGCGCTTTCCCAGCAGGATAGCCGCCGCGTGGGGAAAATGCAGCACGCCATCGGGGACTTTGAGCGGCTGGGCGACCACGCCGTGAACCTGGTAAAGGCCGGCAAGGAGCTGGAGATCAAATCGCTGTTTTTCTCGGAGGAGGCCCGGCGGGAGTTGGGGGTGCTTTCCGCTGCGGTGCGGGAGATTTTGCAGTTGACAACCGATTGCTATATCAATACCGACCATGAGATGGCCCACCATGTGGAGCCGTTGGAGCAGGTCATTGACGCACTGACCAAGGAGATCAAGCAGAATCATCTGGCACGCCTGCAGGCGGGCCGCTGTTCCATCGAGCTGGGATTTATCCTAACCGACCTGCTGACTGACTACGAGCGGATTTCCGACCACTGCTCCAACATTGCGGTGGCGGTCATCGAGCTGCAGCACGACGCGCTGGACTCCCACCGCTACCTGAACGAAATGAAGCGTGACAGCGATGCGTTCCGGGAGATGTATGTGAAATTCAGGGAGAAATATACACTGCCGGAATCGGCCTATATTGCCAGACAGGCGGCGGAATACCGCTGAGCACAGAGGAGGATCGCAGGGTCCTCCTTTTTTTACCCAAATGGGCCGGTGTGTCCCAAATTAAGATAATGTTAATATTCCCGGATGGAAATAAGGCGGCCGCGATGCTATAATACCTCTTACAGCTTTTTTCGCCATACTGTAAATGAGGAAAAGGAGAAACCTATGACGATCTTGACGCCCATTTTGATCTGTCTGGCCGTAGCGGCTATCCTGGGAGCGCTGTGGCTGTTTGCGCCGGAGGCCGCCCTGCAGGCGACCATCTCGGTGGGGGTGATCGCGGCTTTGGGCATCAGCGGCGGGATCTTTGGGGAGCTGCTGCCCCGCCGGTGGTTTCACTGGGATCGCTTCCCCTACAAGACCTGCGCATGGGAGAAAAACGGCAAGATCTATGAAAAAATGGAGATCCGCAAGTGGAAGGACAGGGTGCCGGATAAAAGCCGCTGGGGTGGGCATGAATATGCCAAGACCATTCGGGGGCAGAACGACGCCGAAAACGCTACCCGACTGCTGCAGGAAACCTGTGTGGCGGAGCTCATCCACTGGGTACTGATGCTGGCGACGCCGCTGGTATTTGTCTTTGCTCATGGACCGATGGCGGTATTGGTAGTGCTGCTGTATGGGTTCTCTCACATTCCGTGTATTATCATCCAACGGTATAACCGGCCGCGGCTGTGCGCCCTGCTGCGGCGCTGCCAAAGAAAGGGGGCCGAAACGACATGAAAGTTCTCATCCTGACCTGCAATACCGGCGGCGGACACAATGCCGCGGCGGCAGCCCTGCGCCGGGAGCTGGAATCCCGCGGGCACACCTGCGCGGTGGCGGATGCTCTTTCCTTTGGGCCCAAGCATTTTTCGGAGGTAATCAGCCACCTGCACACCATCGCCTACCGGTATTTCCCCAAAATATACGGGGCGGGCTACCGCAAAAAAGAGGAGCGAGTGCTGGGGGAGGATGAGACCTCCTTTGAATACAAGATGAATGCCATCTGTGTGCCGCAGCTGTACCGCTACCTGCTTTCGGGCGGGTTTGACGCCATAGTGACGCCGCATGTGTTCCCGGCGGAAATGCTGACCAGGCTGCGCCGGAAATATGAATATAAAAAGCCGTTTTATTTTATCGCTACCGATTACACCTGCAGTCCTTGTGTGGATGAGATCACGCCTGATTACTGGGTCATTCCGGATGAGAGGCTGATCCCGGAATTTACCGCCCGGGGCATCCCGGAGGATCGTCTGCTGCCGCTGGGCATCCCCACCAACCCGGCAATGGCCGCCCATGTGGACCGGAATGTGGCCCGGCGGTTGCTGCACCTGCCCCAGCAGGGGGAGATGGTGCTGGTGATGAGCGGCTCCATTGGCTGCGGGCCGATGACGACCCTGGCCCTGAAACTGCTGCGCCGACTGCCCAAGGATAGCTTTGTGGTGGTCATCTGCGGGAAGAACAAGGGCGACCTGAAGGAGCTGCAGCGGTATGCCAAATTCCTGGAGCGGCTGTACCCGGTGGGCTTTACCGACCGGATGGATCTTTACTATTCGGCGGCCGACCTGGTAGTGGGCAAGCCCGGCGGGCTTTCCTGTACCGAGATCGCCCAAAAGAGGGTGCCGGCGGTGCTGATGCTGAGCGTCCCCGGCTGCGAGAGCCGCAATCTGGAATTCTTTACTCGCTATGGGATGGCGCTGGGGACCGAGAGCGTGCGGGATACCCTTTCTGCCGTGCGGCGGCTGCTGAGCAGCGCAGCCATGCGCAACCGTATGATGCTGGCGCAGCGGAGTATTCCGCAGGGCGCGGTGGCGGCAATCACGGATCTGATAGAAAAGGGAACGGTACCTTTGCCCGCAAAAGAAGAATAATGCTGCATAAAGAAAAGGGAGCCTTTTGGCTCCCTTTTTTGCGTGGGGTTGGCTTAATTGCAGCCACAGCCGCAGCCGCCGCAGCCGTTCGTGCTGGTATCGCCGCAGCCGCAGGTGCGGTAGGCGGAGATGTTGGTGGCATTGCCTCCGGTGAGCCACAGCCACACCAGAATGAGAATGATGATCCACCACCAGTTATTGCCGCAGCCGCAGCTGCCGCCGCATCCACAAGAATTGCAGCCCATAGTGTACCCTCCTATTATTCAAAAAAGGTTAGTTGCAGCCGCAGCCGCAGTCACCGCAGCCACTGCGTCCGCCGCCGCATGTATTACAGCCACAGCCGCCGCCATAGCCGCTCAGTCCGCCGCTGCTCAGCAGCCAGATAGCAAGAAGAATGATGACCAGGGTGGCGTCATTCAGGCAGATGCCGAAGAGCCCACGGTTGCTATCGGCAGGGCAGCAGGTATTGCAGCAGTTACCAAACATAGCAGAGATGCCTCCTTTACATTGGGATCACCCCATCTTATGTCGCGGGGAGATTTTGGTGCGGCGTTTAAGCGACTGGATGCAGCCAATATTAAGGGCAGAACAAAAAAGGAGGGGAGACCCTATGAATCAATACAATGGCTTTACACCGCGGGCGGCCGCGGCATTGGAGGGCGCCCAGCGGGCGGCGCAGCAGGCAGGGCATACCTATATCGGCAGTGAGCACTTGCTGCTGGCGTTGCTGCGAGAGGGGGCCGGAGCGGCTTATACACTGCTTTTTCAGCGGCGTGTAACAGCGGGAAAGACCGAGCGTGCCCTGCTGCAAATGGTGGGTAGGGGACATCCCACCCTGCTGGAGTCGGAGGAAACGACGGTGCATTACCGCGCCGCAGTGGAAGAAGCGCTGCGGGAGGCCCAGATGGGCGGATTTTTGCAGGCGGGGACCGAGCACCTGCTGCTGGCGCTGTGCGGACAACAGGATTCCGGGGCGGTAAGACTGATGAATAAGCTCGCAGTGGATATCCCCAACCTGACCATTGCCCTGCGAGAGACGATACGGCTGGAGCAGTGTGAGCAGAATAACGACCGGCAGATTCCCAAGGTGGTGGGAAAGGCCCAGCGGCAGACCCGCAGTGTGATGCTGGATCGCTTTGGCCGGGAGCTGACTGAGCTGGCCCGGCAGGGGCGGCTGGATCCGGTCATTGGGCGGGAACAGGAGACAGAGCGGCTATTGCAGATCCTTTCCAGGCGTTCCAAAAATAATCCCTGTCTGATCGGTGAGGCGGGAGTGGGCAAGACCGCCGTGGTGGAGGGACTGGCGCAGCGCATTGCGGAGGGCCGGGTGCCGCTGGCTCTGGCGGATAAGCGGATCATTACTCTGGACTTGCCAGCAATGGTGGCCGGTACTAAGTATCGCGGCGACTTTGAGGAGCGGATCCGGTCCATTATGGAGGAAGTGGCGGCGGCTGGGGATGTGATTCTTTTTATTGATGAGATTCATACCATTATGGGCATTGGCGCGGCGGAAGGCGCGGTAGATGCGGCTAATATCATGAAGCCGAAACTTGCCCGCGGGGAATTGCAGGTTATTGGTGCCACCACCATAGCGGAGTACCGCAAGACCATCGAAAAGGATGGCGCGCTGGCCCGGCGGTTCCAAAGTGTGCTGGTGGAGGAGCCTACCGAGGAACAGACAATGGCGATCCTGCGGGGGCTGTGCCCGCGCTATGAACAGCACCACGGGATGATCATTACCGAGGACGCACTGGAGGCTGCGATCCGGCTTTCGGTGCGGTATTTCCCGGCGCGCTTTTTGCCGGATAAGGCGCTGGACCTGCTGGATGAGGCGGCGGCCAGGCTGCGGATCCACCGGGCAGGCATGCTGGAGAGTGGAATGAGAGCATCCCGGCGGCTGATACTGACCCAGCGAGAGGTGCAGCAGGCGGCGGGGGCGATGACAGGGCTTGCGGGGGGACAGGGCCTTTCGGCAGAGCAGCTGGAAAATGGCCTGCGGCAGAGTGTGGTAGGACAGCAGGAGGCGGTGGAGACGGTTATCCATGCCATCCTGCGCAGCAATGCCGGGCTGCGGGATCCCCGGCGGCCCATTGGGAGCTTTTTGTTCCTGGGGCCCAGTGGAGTGGGCAAGACCCAGTTGTGCTACGCATTGGGCAAAACGCTGTTCGGCAGCGAGGAGAATATCATCAAGCTGGATATGAGCGAATACCGGGAGCCGCACAGTATTTCCCGGCTTATCGGGGCGCCCCCCGGTTATGTGGGGTGTGAGGAAGGGGGCATCCTGACTGAGGCGGTGAAAAAGCATCCAATGAGTGTTGTGGTCTTTGACGAGATAGAAAAAGCACACCCGGATCTTTACAATTTGCTGCTGCAGATCCTGGAGGACGGGCGACTGACCGACAGCCAGGGCAGATTGGCGGTCTTCAGCAATACGGTGGTTATCTTGACCAGTAACCTGGGAGCGGAGGCGATGCTGCATCCGCAGAGGATGGGCTTTGGCGATGCCGGGGCGGACGCGAAGACGATGGTGCTCTCCAAACTGCGGGAACAGCTGCGGCCGGAGCTGCTGGGCAGATTGGATGAGACGATTCTGTTCCAGCCACTGAGAAAGGAAGAGCTGCGGCAGATCGCGGTGCAGCTGCTACAGGGGGTGCAAAGCCGCCTGCGGGAGCAGGAGATCGGGATGGAATTTGAGGACACGGTGGTGGAACAGATTGTTGCGGGGGCGGAGGAGGGCCCCTATGGGGCGCGCCCGCTGCGGCGGCTGGTACGCACCATGGTGGAGGATCCACTGACGGAACGGCTGCTGGCCGGGGAGCTGCGTGCCGGGGATATCCTGTGCTGCGGCTGGGAGCAGAGCACCCTGCAGATGCACGAGCGGATACCGGCGGCGCAGTGAGTGAAGTTTCTGTATGGAGCGGGCCGACCTGCGGCTTTTGCGGATTGTAAAAAGATGTCGCTTTACAGATGCGGCGTCTTTTTTTATAATAGAGGTGGAATGACAAATGCTATTTTGGACAGGCATGAAAATGCATGAGAAAAGACGATATGAGGCTACGGATATGCGAAGGATTACAGAGGTGCTAAACCAAATCGTTCACAGTATAGAATGTAAAAATGTTTTGGAAATTGCTTGCGGCAGTGGAGAATTTTCCCTCGAAGCGGCCCAGTATGCTCATTCTGTAACATGCATTGATTTAGACGATAGTCGCTTGCTGCCATCGGTAAGGGATGCAGAAAACATAGTTTTTCTACTGATGGATGCCATTAACTTACAGATGGCAAGTGATAGCGTCGATGTTATTGTGTTCTATAATGCACTTGCGCATGTTGAAAACGAGTTGGAAAAGATCTTGAATGAATGTTATAGAGTTTTACGGAAAAGAGGGGAGCTATATTTTATCAGCTCTTTTGGAATTGATAAAATCGCTGTAGAAGCCACACTGTTGCCAATGTTAAAGAAACAAAAAATTTATTTCAGCTTGAGTCAAACAAAAAATTTTATAATTGTACAAATAGGTGCTTAATTCAGTTTGAGTAATTCACACAGGATATAACGCTAAATATAATTGTCCATTCAATATGTTTGGCGAGAAAATACAACATAAAAGGAGTACCTACTATGGAAAACAAAATCTTTACCTTACATAAAACCGTTACCGAGGCAGATACCGCTGCCCATGTGGGAAGCGGCAGCCTACCTGTATTGGCAACCCCGGTTCTTATTGCGTGGATGGAAGCGGCAGCCTGTGGCTGCTGTGCCGGACTGATGGAGGAAGGCACCACCAGTGTGGGAACGGAGATGAATATGCGACATACCGCGGCCAGCCCGGTGGGGATGAAAGTGATTGTTACGGCGGAACTGACCGCGGTGGAGGGCAGAATTCTTTCTTTCAAGGTTTATGCCGAAGATACCGCCGGTGCCATCGGCGAGGGCAGCCATACCCGTGCCATTATACGGGCGGAGCGCTTTATGGAAAAGGCCAATGCCAAGCTGGCCCAGTGAGGGAATTCCCATGATGAGTGCGGCCGCTACAAAAACGAAGCCCCGTGTGATGAGCCGGGGCGGTATCATTGCCTGCATGGTGCTGACACTGTTGACGCCAGTGGGGTTGCTGCTGATCCATCTGGCGCGCGGCAATGCCGAAGAAGTGGAGCATCTGTACAGTCGTGGATTTTATCATGGTATGGCTACTGTGCTGACAGCGCTGACCGGGAGGGTGCCCTTTTCGGTAATGGAGGTCATCCTGCTTTTGCTGGGGGCCGCTGCGCTGGTGTTCCTTGTTCTTTGGATACGGGAAGCCATCCGGCAGAAAGGACGCTGGTGGCTGGTATGCTTAAAGCGGCTGTGGATCATAGTTTCGGCGGCTTCGGCGGTATTCTTTTGGTTTATTCTTACCGGGGATCTTAATTACTACCGTATTCCGGTGGGGCAGAGTCTGGGGTTGCAAACCGAGGCAACGGATGTGAAAACGCTTCGGTCACTCTGTCATCTGCTGGCGGGGCAGGCGGCGGAGCTGCGGCCACAGTGTGAGGAAGATAGCGAGGGGGTATTTGCTTCTTCCGTGACCTATGCGGAATTGGCGGAGACCGCTACTGGTGCGGTGACGGCACTGGATGAGATCTATGGGGTACAGCTCTTTGACCTGGCGGGACAGACCCGCCCCAAAGCCATGTATTTTTCAGAGGTCATGAGCTATATTCAGTTGACTGGTGTGATTTTTCCTTATATCTCGGAACCGAATATCAATGTGCACCAACCGGCCTATGGAATCTCCTCCACCATGTGCCATGAGCTTTCCCACATCTGCGGCTTTATGCGGGAGGATGAGGCGAATTTTATTTCTTATCTGGCCTGCTATAATAGCGATAATACAGAGCTGCGGTACAGCGGCGCGATGATGGGACTTATCCATGCTACAAACCGCCTGTACCGCTATGACCCAAACGCCTGGCAGGAGATTTATACGCTGCTGCCGGAAGGAGTGCTGCGGGATCTGGCGGCCAACAGCCGTTACTGGAAAAAGTATGAAACGCCGGTAGGCGAAACGGCTGACCGCTGGAACGATGCCTACCTGAAGGCCAATGACCAGACCGATGGGGTGCAGAGCTACGGCCGTATGGTCGATCTGCTCATCGCTTTTTACAGGGCGCAGGGATTGATTTGAGCAGTATATTTGCCGGTTCCTGCAAACCGAGAGAGGCCGACCCTGTGGGTTGGCCTTTTTTGCAAGTTAAGGCCATGTTAAATTTCATTTTTGGCTTGACAAATGCCGTGGGCAGGCCTATACTTGCAGATATATTTTTTACGCAAAGGAGTGCGGAACGATGAGTAAAGTGTTCATTCCGGCAGGTTACCACAGCTGCCTTTCCCTGTACGATACCCAAAAGGCCATCAGCCTGATCAAGCGGGTATTTGAGGATACTCTCTGCGGAAATCTGAATCTCAGCCGGGTATCGGCCCCGCTGTTTGTGGAGGCTTCCACCGGCTTGAATGATGACCTAAATGGAGTGGAGCGCCCCGTTTCCTTTGATGTGCCGGATATCGGCCGGGATGCACAGGTGGTGCACTCCCTAGCCAAGTGGAAGCGCCTGGCGCTGCACCGCTACGACTTCCGTCCCGGCAAGGGCCTTTATACCGATATGAATGCCATCCGGCGGGATGAAACGCTGGATAACATTCACTCCATCTATGTGGACCAGTGGGATTGGGAAAAGGTTATCACGCCAGAGGAGCGTAATGTGGCCTATCTGAAGGCTACGGTACAGAGTATTGTGGATGCGATCGTTTCCACTCAGCGCACCCTGCGGGCCATATATCCGCAGCTGAATACGGTTCCGGACCTGGTGCCGGAGGTCACCTTCATCACCACACAGGAGCTGGAAGACCGTTACCCGGAGCTGACCCCTAAGGAGCGGGAAAATGCCATTGCGAGGGAATGCGGCACTGTATTCCTAATGCAGATTGGCGGTAAGCTGCGCAGCGGCCAGCCCCATGATGGCCGTGCCCCAGACTACGATGACTGGACCCTAAATGGTGACCTGCTGGTTTATAACCGAGTGCTGGGAACAGCATTCGAGCTGTCCTCCATGGGCATCCGTGTAGATCCTGCGGCACTGGACCGCCAGCTGACCCTTTCCGGCTGTGAAAACCGCCGTACATTGCCCTTCCACCGGATGCTGCTGGCCGGAAAGCTGCCGCTGACCATTGGTGGCGGTATTGGCCAATCAAGACTGTGCATGTTCCTGATGGGGACCGCCCATATCGGTGAGGTGCAGTCTTCGGTGTGGGATGACGATACCACGCAGAAATGCGAAGCCGCGGGTATTATCCTGCTGTAAGTTCTTTAATAAAAAGACCGTCCGGTTTTGTGCCGGGCGGTTTTTGGCATTCCACTTTGTGCAGATACAAAAAGAGGGCACCTTGCGGGTGCTCTCTTTTTGTGAGAAAATATATTTAGGGAAAAACATTGAGGGGACGAAGATATTATTTAGCGAGGGTGGTAATGAGGTTATACAGGGCACGAATGGCCAGACCCAGGGTAGCTACAGCAGCAATGCCGCCCAGTACATTACGAATGACAGAGTTGGTGTAGTTGCCCAGCAGTTTTTTGCTATTGGCAATGACCAGCAGCAGAATAGCGATAAAGGGGAGAATGAAACCGCTGATGGCCTGGGCCGCTACGATGATGGCAGCGGGAGAGGTATTTACCATGGCCAGCACGGTGCCAAATACGATAACGATGATCGCCAGCAGCTTGGCCTTGGTGCAGGAGGAACCGCCCTCCCAGTGGAACAGGGCGCTGAAGATGGTCTTGAAGGTGAAGCCGACTGCGATAGCAGAGGACAGACCGGCGGCCAGCAGGCCGATATCGCCTACCACACGGGCCCAGGAACCCAGTACCGGCTCCAGAGATTTAGTGAAGGTCAGGGCGCCATTGACGGAAGTGCCGGTCCCATACAGCACAGTGCCACTAGTGATAAGGATAGAAGCAGTGATGATAATACCGATAATGATGTTGAAACGAATGTCAAAACGGGCATCGGGCAGCTCCTCAATGGAAGTGTACTTGCCCTGAGAGGTGATGGAGTGCAGGATGAGGTTCATGCCGATAAGGGTGGTACCGATGAGCGCCATGGTATTCATCAGGCCGCCTTCGGGAACAACAGGAACCAAACCGGTTACGACTTGGCCCAGGTTGGGGGCAACAGCAATAGCGGTAACAAGGAACAGAACACCCATGACGCTGACGAATACCTGCATGATGGTCTCCAAGACCTTATTGGAGGCTAAGGCGGCGATAAGGGCGATAACGCCGATGATGAGAGCAGAGACCCACTGGGGCATACCAGTGATATCCTGCAGACCGGCGGAGGCGCCGATCTCATTGCCAGACTGGAACGCGAAGCAGGAGATACCGACGGCTAAGCCGACAAATATCTGGACAAACAGGCGCCAGCCGCGACTTTCAGGCTTCAGGGCGATGGCTGCATCGATGACATTCTTGTGAGAAGCGATGGCGATGCGGGAGGACATTTCCATGAGGACGATGAGGGCGATGCCGGAGAAGACAACGGCCCACAGCAGAGCATACTGGAACTTAACGCCCACCAGGGTAGCGGTGGTAATGGTGCCAGGGCCAATGAATGCGCTGGTAATAATAGCGGCAGGCCCCATATTTTTCAGCTTTTGCATAAAAGTCTTTTTTTCCATTAGAGTTTACCTCCTAAGTGAACTTCAGATCACATTTTGGTTAAGTGCTTGTTGGCACAGGACCTGCGCCCCTCACGCACGGTCTATGCCAGCTTGCACTTTAGCAGATTTGAACGATAGAACTTATTTGGTTTGGTTGAGACTCAACTTTCAAGGCGATTATACCAACTTGATAAGGCATTAACAATGGTTCTGTGCACGAAATATCGCCTATAGTGGTGGGCAATCTGCACAATCAATTGAAGTTTGTTAAAGAAGAATCAAAGAAATGCGGAAGAATTTTGTTGATGCTGCATATTGTTTCCTTCATCGCCACAAATAATTTGGCGAATTTATTGCCGACTAATAGAAAATGGAGACTTTGTAGTGCTGTGCTAAGATAAATAATGAAATGGCCTGTTGTGCACCATGCATATTCCAAATCGTTTTTTTTAGATACCGGAAACGATGACGAAAAGCCAGGAAAGTGGCACAATGAAAAAGCAAACCAGCCCAAGTATAAGTGGGCTGCCCCTCCCCGGCACCCCTCCGCCGCGGTAATGCGACTAAATACGAAAGAAATTGGTGAATGATATGGAAAGAATAGAACAAGCCAATAAGGAAGCGCTGCGGCGCATCCTCAGTGGAGAACCGGAACTCATTGATGTGTGCCCGGCCGGGGAAGTGATCCCGGAGTTAGATAACCATTCCATCGGCCATGCGGGCCCGCCCATTGCCTGGGAAGAGATGTGCGGCCCGATGCAGGGTGCTATTATGGGAGCTGCAGTATATGAAGGGATGGCTTCCACCCTGGAGGAGGCGGCAGAAATGGCCGCTTCCGGTAAGATTCATTTTATCTCCAATCACAGCATGCACTGTGTTGGCCCCATGACCGGTATGATCACCCGTTCCATGCCGCTGTGGGTGGTCCGTAATAAGACCTTTGGCAATTACGCCTACAGCACCTTTAACGAAGGAATCGGCAAGGTCATGCGCTTTGGCGCTAACTCCACGGAGGTTATTGACCGCCTGCGCTGGATCCAGAATGATTTGGGCCCTGCTATGAAGAGAGCTCTCCAGGAATCCGGCCCGATTTCCCTCAAGCTCATTATTTCTCGTGCGTTGGCGATGGGTGATGAGATGCATCAGCGCAATGTGGCGGCATCCTCGTTGCTTACCCGTGAACTGGCCCCTTACCTTGCTAACGCGGTGGAAGACCCGGCCAAACGCTTTAAGATTCTTAGCTTCCTTTCCACCAACGATCAGTTCTTCCTGAACCTCGCCATGGCCGCCGGCAAGGCCACCATGGATCCCGTTCGTGACATTCCTCATTGCAGCGTTGTTACCGCTATGAGCCGCAACGGAACTAACTTTGGAATTCAGGTCAGCGCGCTGGGCGACCGCTGGTTCCAGGCGCCCGCCTGTATGCCGGTCGGCCTCTATTTCCCCGGTTATTCCGAAGTGGATGCCAACCCCGATATGGGCGACAGTGCCATCTGTGAGACCTTTGGAATCGGTGGCTTTGCCATGGCATCCTCTCCCGCGGTGGTGCGCTTTGTCGGCGCCGGGAATATCAGCAGCGCCATGAAGTATTCCCGCGATATGATGGAGATCACCGTTGGGGAAAACGATGCCTATGTGATGCCGACCATGGACTTTACCGGTACCGGCACAGGCATTGATATCCGCAAGGTTATTGAAACGGGTATTCTGCCTGTCATCAATACTGGTATGGCGCACAAAAAGCCTGGTGTAGGGCAGGTGGGTGCGGGTGTCGTTAAGCCTCCTATGGAGTGCTTTGAACAGGCCCTGTATGCGCTGGCCGAGTACGAAGGGGTAACCGAAGAATAATCGCAACAGATAGTTAATAAAGGAGATAACCATGAGCGATCTGAAGGAAATGATCCGGCAGGCCAATGAAACCGCCGTGAATAAACTGAAAAACGCCCAGCCCTACTGGGTGGATATCAAACCCGCCCATGAGGTGCTGGGAATTGACAAGTACACCCTGCTGCATGCAGGCCCACCCATTGCGTGGGAGGAGATGTGCGGCCCCATGCGCGGAGCCATTGTTGCCGTACTGAAATATGAAGGCCTGGCGGAAAATGATGAAGAAGCCCTTGCGCTGGCAGGCAGCGGTAAGATAAAATATGAACCGTGCCACCACCACAATGCCGTAGGTCCCATGACAGGTGTGACCTCCTATTCCATGCCGATGATCTGTGTGCTGAATAAGGAAAACGGCAATTACTCCTATTCCACCATCAATGAGGGCACTGGTAAGGGGATCCGTTTTGGCAGCTGCGGCCAGGATACCGTAGACCAGCTGGTGTGGCTGGAAAAGGTGCTGGGTCCGGCGCTGAAGGATGTTGTTCATACCATGGGCGGGATTAACCTCAAGATGATCATTTCTCAGGCGCTGGCCATGGGGGATGAGCTGCATATGCGCAATAATGCCGCTACCAATCTGTTTGTAAAGACCATAGCGGAAACGCTGTGCGAGGTGGTAGAAAGCCGTGCGGCGCTTACCCAGATTATGCACTTCCTGACCTGGAACAATGACCAGTTTTTCCTCAACTTTGCCATGGCGGCCAATAAGGCCTGCGCCGATGCGGCACATGGCATCGAGCATTCCACCATGGTGACCGCTATGGCCCGCAACGGCGTCAATATCGGCATCCGGGTGAGCGGCCTGGGCGACCGCTGGTTTACCGCTCCCGCAGCGGATGTGGCAGGTGCTTATTTCCCGGGCTATTCCGCGGAGGACGCCAATAAGGACATCGGTGACAGCGCCATTATGGAAACCGGCGGCATTGGCGGTATGGCTATCGCTACCGCCCCTGCCATTGTACGCTTCCTAGGTGCTGGCAAGTACCAGGACGCTGTGAACTATACCAACAACATGTACGAGATCACCCTTTCGGAGCAGGATCAGTATGCCATGCCGGATATGGATTTCCGCGGTTCGCCCATCGGTATCGATATCCTTAAAGTAGTGGAAACCGGTATTTCCCCCATCATCAATACCGCTATTGCCTGTAAACGCCCCGGCGTTGGTATGATCGGTGCCGGTATTTCTAAGGCGCCGCTGGAAATGTTCGAAGAGGCGATGGTCGCCTTTGGTGAAGCGCACGGCCTGCAATAATAACAAGGAGTTTGATTAGCCGGCAGGCGTCGGGTCCCTATGGGGAGCCGACACCTGCTGTGCTATGCTTTAATAAAGAGAAAGAACGGAGTATACTATGGAACTCAGTCCAATCCTATTATGCCTGCTGGCGGCAGTGCCGGTACTGTTGCTCATTATTCTGCTGGTGGGCTTCAAGTGGAGCGTGGGCCGCGCGGCGGTCGTTTCGGTCGCCGTAGATGCTGTAATTGCTCTATCTGCATTTGAGGCGCACCCGCTGCAAATTCTGGTCAGCGCTGCCAAGGGCGCATGGAGTTCACTCAGCATTATTCTCATCATCTGTCCGGCAATCCTTATGTACAATATCGTGCGGGAGGCTGGTGCATTTCGTGTCATTCGTGCGGGGATTCAGCAGGCCACCCCCAATAAGCTTCTGCAAATTCTCATCATCGGCTACACATTTTCGGCATTTTTGCAGGGGATCACCGGCTTTGGCGTACCGGTGGCGATCTGCGCGCCGCTCCTCATCGAAATAGGTGTTTCTCCGCTCTGGGCGCTTGCCATTGCCCCTTTGGGCGAGGCGTGGGGCAACACCTTCGGTACGCTCAGCGCTGCATGGGATGCGCTGGCGGCGCAGGCGGGCTTGAACGAAGCCATGCCCCTTTACTGGCAAAGTGCTTTGTGGACCGCTGCGCTGCTCTTCGCAATGAATCTTGTTTCCGGATTACTGGTCTGCTGGTTTTACGGCAGGGGCGCAGCACTTTGCCGCGGATTGCCCGCTGTACTGGTGCTCAGTCTGGTGCAGGGCGGCGGGGAACTGCTGATGAGTCAGGTCAATACCACACTCTGCTGCTTTATTCCCTGCTGTCTGGCTTTGGTGGTATCGCTTCTTTTGGGGCGGCTTCCACTTTACAATACACCGTGGGAGCTGGAAAACAGCCGTGCCATGGAGCCATCGCGCGGAACGCTTTTGTCGGAACAGGCGCCGCAGGGCATGGGGATCCTGCACGCCTTTTCCCCTTACCTTGTCATGACGGCCTTTTCACTGGTCTGCCTGCTCATTCCTTCGGTCAAGCGGGTACTGGCTGGTGTTTCGGTTTCGCTTAGTATCCCCGCTATTACCAGCGGTGGGGTGGAGGTCACCGAAGCTATTGCCGGTTTTTCACCGCTCAGCCTCACCAATGCCGGGGTGTTCCTGTTCCTGGCGGCAGGCTTTGGATTCTTCTATTTCCGCCGCCGCAGTTGGCTGCAGGCGGGCAGTGGGCAGCAGATCCTGCGGGACAGCCTGAAAAAAGCATGGCCCTCCTCTGTTTCGGTTATGGTGTTTCTGGTGCTTGCCAATATTATGAGCGGCACCGGCCAAACCGCTGCCTTGGCGGGTGGATTTTCCGCGGTATTTGGGCCGTATTATGCGGCGCTGGCAGCGCTGGTGGGAATGCTCGGCTCCTTTATCACCGGCTCCAATATGTCCAGCAATATCCTGTTTGGCAGCTTCCAGATGACGACGGCAGAACTGGTGGGCTTGCAGCCTGCCCCTATCCTGGCGGCACAGACCGTTGGCGGCAGCGCTGGCAGCCTCATCAGCCCCAGCAAAATCGTTCTAGGAGCTACAACAGCCGGCCATCCGGAAATGGTTGGTGCTATCATCAGAAAGCTGCTGCCGGTGGCACTGCTGTTTTCGCTCACCTCCGGCGCGGTAGTATTGCTTAGCGGACTGATGCTGGGCTAAAAAAATATTGGTATACAAAAAAGACTGTGGGTATGATATACTTAACTTATATCATGTCCACGGTCTTTTTATAGGAGGGGGATATCATGTATACCATCGGTTCATTCCTGCGGGAAGAGGAACTGACCGGATTAAAGCTTATGACGGATACCGCCGATCTGCAGGCGGAAATCACCAATATCAATATTATCGATAATCCCGATTCCTACGATTGGCTTTCCTCCGGGGATTTTTTGCTGACTACCGGCTACTTTTTCCGGGATGATGAGGCTATGCAGCGGCAGCTTGTACGGGAGCTTTCGGAACTGGGCTGTGTGGGCCTTGCCATCAAAACCCGCCGTTATCTGGATGTGATTCCGGAGGCGATGCTGGAGGAAGCGAACCGGTTGGGCTTCCCGCTCATCGATATCCCGGTCCAGTATCCGCTCAGCAAGATCTGCAAGGTGGTGTTTGACCGGCTTTCCGGCGGTGGGGTGGAAAAGGCCGACCGCTTTGTTTCGCTTTACCATTCCATCACCGAGAGCATGCTGGAGGCAGATGGCGTTTCCCGGATGCTGGGCGTCCTTAGCGACTTTATCGGTAATGCGGTGCTGCTGCTGGGGGCCAAGTGGGAGCTGATGGCCTATGCCGAAAATGCTGGAAACCCAATGCCGCTTTCGCGGTATCTCCCACTGCAAAAGGGGGAGGTTATTTTCCCAGAGAGTATTACCGGCAATATGCCTTCGGATTTTTCCAAATATGCCAAGGCCATCAAACGGGTCTTTTCCGCTGGGGAGGAGCGTGCGGTCTGCCGCATACTGCCGGTTTCCGGCGGCAATGCCCTGTTTGGCTACTTGGTGGTGTGGGAGACAGGCCGCAAAATGCAATCGGTGGAATATCTGGCCTTGGAGATCGCGGCCTCTTCCTTGGCGCTGGAGCGCTTCCGCACCCGCCAGATCGAGGAGATCCGGATGCATATCCGGCAGGACTTCTTTGACGATTTGCTCAGCGGCAAGCTCCATTCTGCCGAGGAGGTGGGCAGCATTGCCGGGATGCACAATATGGACGCCGAGGGGACCTATCTCTGCATGGTCACTAAGCTGGACAGCGCCGCCCGCGGGACCGAAAACTATGTGGAAATGCAGGATGCCTTCCTGCGCATCAAGGACCGTATGATCGCCCAGATCGGGGAACTTTCCCGCGAGGAGGGCCGCAGCTGCATCTCTATTCATCGTGGCAGCCTTATTATCACCTTTCTGCGCATTGTCCATACCGAACCGGACCAGCGCATTAGTGAGGAAAATCGGCGGTTTATCCAGCGGCTCTACCACCGTCTGCATGCCATCACACAGCAGTATGTCCTCAATATCGGTGTGGGGGAGCCGACCGCCCGTCTTATCAATGTGCGCCGCAGCTTTACCCAGGCGCAGGAGGCTATCCGGGTCTCCGGCAATTTGCGCAGCGTGGCAGGGGTGCATTTTTACGAGGACCTCATCATCTATCAGCTGCTTAGCAGCGGAGTGGAAAATGAAAAATCCGCCGAGCTTTATACGCTGTCTATCCGCAGTCTGGTAGAGTATGATAAACAGAACGCGACCAACATGGTGGAAACGCTGGACTGTTACTTTGCCTGCAACTGTAATGTTAGCGAAACAGCCAAAGCCCTCTTCATCCATCGCAACACCCTCATTTACCGCATTGATAAGATCAAATCTATTCTGGGGAGGGATCTCAAAGATTCCGAAGAGCGTCTGCTGCTGCAGCTGGGCCTGCGGGTCTATCAGGTGCGGCAGATTCGTGAAGCGGCCGCCAATTCTTGAGCTTGACCGCGGGAATGTTTTTCTCTCTACTGCCATACAAAAGAGCAGGAGGGGGAGTTTGCATGAAAAGATGGATGACCCTGCTGCTGGGGTGCCTGCTGCTGTGCACCGCCTGTGGAAAAAAGGAACTGTTAGGATCCATTGCACTGCGGGAAGATACCACCCCGGAGCAGATGATAGAAGAGCTTTCCCAGCGGTATGATTTGCCGGAAAGTATGCTGCTGGAATCTGCCGCGGACCTGGCAGCACTGCTGCAAATAAAGGAAAAGTACCTGCTGTTGGGTTGTGGGCGTATTGCAGCCCCGGAGGACAACCCACAGCAAATACTATTGGCGCAGGCGGCCCCGGGCAAAACGGAAAAGGTGACTGCCACCCTGCAAAAGCGTCTGGAGACAGTACAGCGGGCATTTCCCGGGTATCCTTCGGCGCAGGCCGGGCGGGTCATTACAGCAGGGGATTATGCTCTTTTGGTCATCGTCACCGCCGATGATATGGATACTGTGCAGCAGGAGATTATGGATTATTTTATCGGAGGGAAATAGCAAGAAAAAATGGTTGCACACGAACTTAAATTCGTGTATAATATCTTAGTAGGCCATGACAGGTCGTGCAAAGGCAGCCTTTGTCATGCGGAAATCTGGTCCTGTGCGACGCAGTGCTGTGAACCATGTCAGGCGGGGAACCGAGCAGCATTAAGCAGTATTTGCGGGTGCCGCAGCCAACCGGGTTTCCGTGTGATAAAGGCTGCCTTTTCATTTTGCGGGAAAGGGGAGAAAACGGAATGTACCAGGCACTGTACCGAAAGTGGCGTCCCCGCACCTTTGAGGAAGTGGTGGGGCAGGAGCATATCACCACCACGCTGAAGAACGAGATGATCCAGGGGAAGCCTGCCCATGCTTATCTGCTGATGGGCAGCCGTGGCACCGGCAAAACCACCTGCGCCAAGCTCATCGCCAAGGCGGTGAACTGCCGCAACCCGGTGGATGGCAGCCCCTGCGGCCAATGTGACTGTTGCCGCGGCGTGGATAACGGCAGCCTGGTGGATGTAGTGGAGATTGATGCCGCCAGCAATAACGGCGTGGATAATATCCGTGACCTGCGGGAGGAAGCCGTTTTTCTGCCCAATATCGCCAAATACCGCGTTTATATTATCGATGAGGCGCATATGCTTTCCGTCGGGGCGGTCAATGCCCTGCTCAAGATCATGGAAGAGCCGCCGGAGCATGTGATTTTTATTTTGGCCACCACCGAGGTGCACAAAATCCCAGCCACCATCCAGTCCCGCTGCCAGCGGTTTGATTTTAAGCGTATTGCGCCGGAGGTCATCCGGGATAGGCTGCTTTTCATTGCCGGGCAGGAGGACATGACCTTGACGGAAGAAGCCGCGGCTCTCATTGCCCGCATTGCCGATGGCGGTATGCGTGATGCCCTTTCTCTCCTTGATCTTTGCTGGGCACACGCCCATGATATCACCGTGGAGGCCGTCAGCGAAGCGGCCGGGCTTGTGGGGCAGGATTATCTTTTTGAGATCGCCGATGCCGCCGCGACGGGGGATTTTACCGGCGCAATGGATGCCGTGGAGCGCCTGGCCGGACAGGCTGTGGAATATGACCGCCTGTGCAGTCAATTAATCAACCATTACCGCAACCTGTTGGTGGCAGCTACCGCTCGCGATCCCGAACAGCTTATCGTCTGCCTGCCACAGACGCTGGAACAGTATAAAAAGCAGGCGGCTTCCTTTACTCCGGCCGCGCTGATGGATGCCATCAGAACGCTGCAGGATACCCAGGCCGCTATGGCTCGCAGTACCAGCCGCCGGGCGGAGATGGAACTGGCTCTCTTAAAGCTCAGCGACCGGCGGGTAAGCCCCAGCCGGGAAGCGCTGGTCGCCCGCATCGAGGAGCTGGAAGCCAAGCTCAACCGGCTGCTGGCGGAGGGGATCCGCCCCGCTCCGGCCCCGGCGCAGCCGTCGGCTGTCGGAGGAATGTTCCCGCCACAACAAGAGGGATCAGCCGAACCGGAGCAGGTAGCGCTGCCAGGCATGGAGCCGCCCCCGCAGCAGGAGGAAGCAGCCCCACCGGCTGCAAAGCCTGCCGCTACCCCGGTGGAGCCAATGCCGGAGGATCAGTGGCTGCAGGTGTTGGATCGCCTTGGTGTCATCAATAAGATGCTGGCAGGTGCCCTGCAAGGCAGCCATGCCCATTTCCGCGGGCAGACTGTCCTTATCGAGTGTGATAAGCCCATCTTCCTGGAGATGATGCGCAGCAATGACTTCACTCGTCAGAGCCTAAAGCGAGCTATCGCCGAAGTGACCGGTGTAAAATACGGTGTGGGGCCTTACACCGCTGCGCCCAAGGCAACCACCCCGCAGAGCTCTCCGTTGGAGGATCTCATCAAGCAGGCAGAGGGAATGGGCATCCCGGTTACCAGAGAATAATAACCAAAAAGGAGAACCAATATGAAAGCAAGAATCCCCCAGGGCGCCGGCGGCGCCGGTAATATGAACCAGATGATGCAGCGGATGCAGAAGATGCAGGAGGAAATGACCCGTGCCCAGGCGGAACTGGAAGAAAAGGTCTACCATGTTTCTGCTGGCGGCGGCAATATTGAAGTTGAAATCAATGGCAAAAAGGAAGTGACATCTGTTACCCTTAAGCCGGAAGTAGTTGATCCTGATGATGTCGAATTTTTGCAGGATCTGATCCGGGAGGGCGTCAATGAGGCCATCCGTGCCTGCACCGCCGATGCAGAGCAGACCATTGGGGCCATTACCGGCGGATTGGATCTGGGCTTGTAAAAGTTGCCGTCCCAAGGAAAGGAGAGAATCGCATGGATTCCACTGCAGCGCCGCTGCAAAAGCTGATTGAGCAGTTTGCCCGTCTGCCGGGCGTTGGCCGCAAGATGGCCCAGCGGTTCGCCTTTTATGTGCTGGATCTGCCGGAGGACAAGGCCAAGGAATTTTCCTCCGCCATTCTGGAAGCCAAGAGCAAGATCAAAAAGTGTTCCGTTTGCGGAAATTTTACCGAAGGCGAGCTTTGCCCCATCTGCTCGGCTAAAGGGCGGGATACCTCCCTCATCTGTGTGGTGGAAGACCCCCGCGATGTACTGGCCTTTGAGCGCACCCGGGAATACAATGGAGTCTATCATGTGCTGCATGGGCTCATTTCCCCCATGGATGGCATCGGTCCGGATCAGCTCACCATTAAGGAACTGCTGGCCCGTATAGCAAAGGGCGATGTCAGTGAGGTGATTATGGCCACCAACCCCACCGTGGAGGGGGAAGCGACCGCAATGTATATTGCCAAGCTGCTCAAGCCCCTTGGCGTCAAAGTCAGTCGGTTAGCCTATGGCATTCCCGTGGGCGGCAATCTGGAATACGCCGATGAGGTGACCCTATGGCGTGCCATGGAGGGTCGCAGCGAGCTTTGATCTTCCCCTTGACAAATCGAAATTTTGTGATATGATGTGATTCCACCGAAGAAAAGGAGTGACTGCGCATGGCAGAAAAGCAGGGAATCAAGCAGATCGCCGCCAACCGTCAGGCGCGACACGAATACTTTGTGGAAGAATCCATGGAAGCCGGTATTGAGCTGTTCGGTACCGAGGTAAAAAGCCTGCGCAACGGCGGCCTGAACCTCAAGGACAGCTGGTGCAGCTTCGAAAAAGGGGAGCTCTTTGTGCGTCAGATGCACATCAGCCCCTATGAGAAGGGCAATATCTTTAACCGTGATCCGCTGCGGCCCAAAAAGCTGCTGCTGCACCGCAAGGAGCTGAACCGTTTGTATGGTTTGGTAAAACAGCAGCAGGGGCTTACCCTTATCCCACTCCAGGCATATTTTAAGGGCAGCCGGGTCAAGATAGAACTGGGTGTGTGCCGCGGCAAAAAGCTGTATGATAAGCGTGCCGATGCCGCCAAGCGTGATGCCCAGCGGGATATCGAACGCGCCATGCGCGGCCGCGGCTAAACCCAAAAGTGAATACGGGGGCGTACCGGTTTCGACGGGGACTGAGAAACAGGGTAAGCGAGTAGAGGCGCTCGACCTCTATAAAACGGGTAACTTAAATATAAACGCTAACACTGATTACGCGTACGCTGCTTAATTAAGCAGCCGTCCGACTGCGGAGGACCACGGCCGCAGGAGGGCGTCGATGAGTGGTGAACGATCACGGGAAGGGCTTCGGGCCTGTGATTGTATCAGGAGCTACTAAAGCCTTCAGCCTGCTGTCCGGCGGGAGGCGGAGGGAATGCTAAAAGAGCAGCTACACTCGTAGAAAGCCGTGCGGACTGGTTTTCGGACAGGAGTTCGACTCTCCTCGCCTCCACCATAAGTCCACCGTAATTCTGATAGAATTACGGTGGACTTTTTATATTGATATGTTATATTGAGTTTGATAAAGTCAGGGTTTATGGAGGTGATAAGAATGAAATGTGCGCTTGCAGTCGTTGGATTTATCAATGAAGATATCGAGTATAACAAAGCAGTTCTCGCTGATACACTTAGAAAATGTGCGGGAAGGGCGGATGTTGTTATCTTCGGAGAAGCATTTCTTCAGGGCTTTTATGGCATAAATTTTATAGCAAAACATGATACAACAGTATCTATTTCTCGTGATGATATGATTATTCGCGAAATATGCAGTATGGCCAAAGAGTACACCATTGCAGTATCCTTTGGATTTATTGAAAAAGAGGATGATGTGTTTTTCAGTTCACAGATGACAATAGATAAAAATGGCCAGATCATAGACTTATATCGTCGAGTATCTCCGGGCTGGAAAGAATCCTTTGCGGGAAAAGAATACTGTGAGGGTGATGGGTTTCACACATTTCACCTTCTCGGTAGGGAGGTTGCCATTGGGTTATGCGGAGACCTTTACATCGCTTGACAAGGGCACACAGCCCTTTGTCGTGTGCGATGGATAAGTAAAAGTCAAATTTTCCACTCAATCGAAACGTGTTCGTCGGTTGCGCGGATCTGTGAGATCAGGCCGTCGGCAACCTGCCGCCTGTCCTCGAAGTCAATTTCTTCCCATTGGTTGAGGTAGACCGACAACCGCTCGATCTGCTCCGGGGACATGGTTTCCGCCGACAGCGCCGCAATCTCTTTTGTCAGGGTTTGGCGGCGTGTGTCCAACTCCTCAATTTTGCTGTTGGCATAGGACAGCAGCACCGCATTAGCCCCGGTCAGAGTATTCAGCAGCTTTTCAATCTCGTCCTCCACGCGGGCAAGCTCCATGTTCAGCGCGGTCAATTTGGGATTGACCGTTTCCCGCTTTGCCGTCAGCGTCTGGAACTCGGACAGCTTCTTGACCATCTCGCCGTACAGAAACCTTTCAAATTCCCGTGTGCGGAGCGTCCCGCAGCCGTCACAGCTTTTACTGTCGGCCCGCTTGGAGCAGCGGAGATATTGAACGCCTGTCGGATTGCCGACGCTCATAAGCGCGTACCCGCAGCGGCCACACTTGACCTTTCCGGCAAGCCATGTGTTCTTTGCCTTGCGCCCGCCTTGGAACGTCTTGTTTGCCATGAGCTTCTTCCGGCAGCGCAGCCATGTATCAGACGATACCAGCCCCTCGCTGGGAGCCAGAACAAGTATCTGATCTTTCAGGTGCTTGTTTTTTCTTTCCTGCACGTCCCGGCCCTGATAGAGATAGCAGCCGTTTGTCCCGGCAAAATCTGTTGCTTCATTGACTACCACCGTACCCTGGCTTTTGAAGAACTCGTACATATCGAGGTCAGCCTGTGCGTAAATGGGGTTTCTTAAAAGCTGAGAGATAAAGCCCCGTTTCATTTCCTTGCCGTAGATCAGGATACCCTCGTCGGCAAAGTAGCGGGCGATGTCCCCGAAAGAGGTTGCGGGCTGGGAGTACATTTCAAACATCAGCTTTGCAATATCTGCCGTTTCCGGGTCAGGCTTCATCATTTTTGTGCGGATGCCCTCAATGGTGGTCGGCTCCAGTTGGAAGCCGTAGGGGGCCGCGCCGCTCATGTGAAAACCGTGCTGGCAGCGGGAATAGTAAGCATCGGTCACGCGCTTCTGGATGGTTTCACGTTCAAGCTGGGCGAATACAATGCAGATATTCAGCATGGCCCGCCCCATCGGGGTGGACGTGTCAAACTTTTCCGTAGAGGAAACGAACTCGACATTGTATTCCTGAAAAGTTTCCATCATGGTTGCGAAGTCCAGAATGGAACGGCTGATACGATCCAGCTTGTAGACCACCACGCGCTTGATCAGGCCCCGGCGAATATCGGCCATCATTTCTTGGAACTTGGGCCTGTCGGTATTCTTGCCGGAATAGCCCTTGTCGGTGTACTTGCGGAAATTGCCTCCTCTCAATTCATACTTGCAGAACTCAATCTGGCTTTCAATGCTGATACTGTCCTTGCGGTCAACGGACTGTCTGCCATAAATGGCATCTTCACGAATAATCATTTGGTGCTCCTTTCCGTGTAGGAGCTACCAAACCTTACACCTATATTATACCTCTGGCAGCCCCGCATCTCAAGGATGTCCCGCATTAGTGCATCTGCGCCCGTCCCGGCGCATACTTCACAAAGACCTCATACAGACAGCTTTCAATTTCACGCTTGCGCTTATCCCGTGCTCGGGGAGAGAGCATCGGGGTCAGGTTTTCCACGGTGATGGATTTGCCCTGAAAAGACGCGGTTTTGACTTCCTTGTGATAGCCGACTCTTGCCTCCGTCATCTGAAAACCTCCTATAACAATCAGCGGTGTGAATAGATTTGATGGTTTCCCGTTGTCCGTGGGGAAACGTGAAAGGACGGCACAAAAGCGCCGTCCTTTGACCTTGCCCCACCTCTGGCCACGATGACCAGAAGCAGCGGGACAGTTGTTTTCCGTTTCAATCCACAAAAGAGGGAGCCGCCGCGCCGGAATGGTTTGGGCTGTCATAAGACAGAAAGACCCGGTTTGACGGCTCCCTGTATGATTGTTGTGTGCCGTATTTGCCACGCATCCCCGGCACGGGGAGTATTCCAGACCGCCGATGGCTTCGGCTGCATAGCCCCACAGCACCGCTGCCCGTGGAGGGCTGGCGCATACCGCAGGGACTCCCCCTCAAGTCTGTGGGAGGGCGTGAGCAAGTTTCATTATCCTCCGCGCTGTCCTCGCGCCCGGTTTGCCAGCACCGGGTCAAAGGCTGCGTTGATCGCTCGGCCAGCTTGTCCATCACCTCCTGAACTGGCTGTCGTGGCGGCGCACCTTACGTCGCTATCACGCGGATTTCGTATCGGGAATACTGTCTATTCAGTTTTCAAGGCGAGGAAGAAAACTTCTCTCACCTATCAGGAGGTTTCGGGGGCAAATGTACTCCCTCTTACAGAGATTTTTTCAAAATATTTTTCATAGCGGCCAGCCCGCGCTCAATGGAGCAGCAGATGCGGCTCCGGCCAACGCCCTCGGCTGCCGCGATCTCGGCCTTGCTCATGCCGAGAAGATAGTGCTGGTACACACGCCGGGCCTGCGTAGGCGGGAGCTGGGCCAGCGCGTCATAGAGGGCAAAGGTGGTTTCCCGTGCCTCAATGTACTCGTCCGGGGTCATGGGCTGGCGGAGCACGTCGGCCTCAAAGCCGGGATCGGTGTCCAGCGAGCACTCGCCATTTCTGCGCTTCTGCCGCTTGTAGCTGTCGCACAGGCGGCCTCCCATCGAGAGGGCGGCGGCGATCTCGTCCGAAACTTCCAGCATCACATTTTCGGTCATATAGGGGTAATACCGTTTCAGGTTGATAGTCGTCATAATTGTCCTCCATTTCAAAAGGTGGTTGGTGAGTGCGGATTGAAATGGAGAACAGGCGGCCCCCGGCACCTTGGAGCCTCTGGCCACCGTGACCAGAAGCAGGGGCATACAAAAACGCCCACACAGCATGACGCTATGCGGGCGTAAGCTAATATTCTTTTGTTACATGATTTCTGGTTCCATATCCATGCCCGGACTGCTCCGATGGGGGGGCGTTTTTTTTGCTGGCGCAGATTATGGACACTATAGAGCAGTAAAACGGACACAGCGATACCTCCTCAGATTGTCTTTCAAAACCGCCGCTCTACCATAAAATATGATTTGATATGGTCATTCCATTGACACCCCTTAACGTCTCTCCACAATAAATCGCGACGGATGGAGAATTTTCAAAGGCAAAAAAGCCGGATTACTTAGCCCTCATATATAGTACTAGTCCATTTTGAATTTTCAAATTTAATAATGGCATATATTGTTTTATTTGAACTTATTATATTAACTTTTAAGCCTTGCAAAGCACGCCCTTGAACATCAACAATTCCACCGCCACTTGTGAAAGCACTTAGGTATTTCACTGAATTTGCACTTTCATTATACTGTGGATTAGGAATTCTATATACTGAATTGACAAAGAGACAAGCGTCTAACGGTGTATCTACATCGCTATAACCGTCAAGAAGAGTTAATACTTCTTTCAGGTATGGACTACCTGTAGATGAATCGTTTTCTACTGATAATACATGAACGTTGGTTGAGCCATAGTTACTTGGCGCATGAGTTTGAAAGACAACGCATTGTCTGTTTTCATTGGTTAGATAACCACTTGATAAGTCATACGATGCAATCTTACCATCAAATTTGACTGATACCGTTTGCCCAGTGGACAAAGTTACTTGAAGTATCGTAAATGAAATATCATCATTTAATGTATAATAGGCTGCTTTTATTAAGTCACCACCATTTCCGGTAAGATTAACATTTTTTATTTCTTCCTCAAGCGTTTTTGTGAAATCCAAATCATTTTCTTTAAAAGACTGAGATGCGCTATTTTGATTACTCTGATTGCATCCTGAAAGTAAGAAGAGAGATAGTATACTCAAAAGCAATATTCGTTTCGTAGAAGCCCACGCCCCTTTTACCAAAGAGAATGTTTTATGCTATGAATTAGTTCCTGTAAATATGATACACAGCTGTCCTTCAAATGCTCTACACAGTTCTCTCCGAACTGCAAATCGTCGGAGAGAACTGTGTATGAAAATATGCACCAAACTTATTATTTGGTTTGAGGTGTTACTTCTTCTTAAAGTTGGTATTGCAGAAGCCATTCACATAACCGCTATCAAGCGATTTTGCGTAGGTGTAGCAATCAGTACAGACATATTTAGACATATACGAAAGGAACGATACTCTTCCCACTTGATATAGTTGTGTATCAATCGCTTTCATCTTTGACGCAGTTGTATCAACTTTCCCAGTAGAGGGATTTACATAGTATGCCTTATTGACTGTAAAAGCTGTTCCCGCGACCAACTTTTTAGCCAAATCGACAGCGTTTTTCCATGCAGTGGATACGCCATCTGATTTAGATGAATCTCCTCTGATGGGTGCATATGCCTGGGCATTCACAGCACTATCGTATTGATTAGCGCAACCAATTACCCGTGCCCACTTAGAGGCGCTACCGGGTGCCATCAAGTCAGAGTGAGTTGTTCTGTTTTTTATAACTTTGGCGACAGCCGGTTGTGCGGTTACATCTCGTTCCTCAACCCAAATTACTCGAGAAAGGAGATCCTTATCATCTACGTTTCCACCGGTAATATAGTCTCGCCCCCACTGCTGGGCGGTAATCGGTTTCCCGTAAGTTTTAAAGTAATCGCTCACACGGGCTTTCTCGAGCTGCTTTAGAGTTTTTGCACCGGCACTTCCATCCACTCCAAGATTACATTCCGTTTGGAAATCTTCAACGGCCTTCTTGCATTTTGGCCCAAATTTGCCATCGTCATCAATATCATATCCAATCAAGATTAAGTACTGTTGCATGGTCTTGACACCTGCCGAAAAAACGGGCGAAGTTTCTTGTTTATAGCCGAGCTTTCCGGTCGTATCATTCAAAATTTGCTGATAGGTATAGTCCTTGTTTGCCATAAAGCATACATTCCTCTCTTTTGTTAAATATGACAGCCATGAGCAAAACTCCAAAAGAGTAGTAATTGCAATGATTCCCGGCCATGGCTGAAACCGAAAATCACTCATATGATATAGAAAGCGGAGCCCCTTTTTGGTAAAATTGACTTGAGAGAAAACCAACCAGAAAGGGGCTGGCCGCTATCTACCGACAGGAAATCATTCAGGATGTGACATTGTTTACATCCCAAAGCGCCGCCATGTTCTACGACAAGCTTTTCAGCAGTCTGGACTTCACGCTGCCCAAAGCGGCAACCGGGCGGCGGGGCTTCCCCAAAGAAGCCATGGTCTGTGCTTTTATCGTTATGAAATGTGAGGGTTTCTCACAAATCACAGATTTGGCGGATTATCTGGACAACAACCGGCTCATTGCCCACTACTGCGGCTTTAACATCATGGAGCCGCTGCCGTCCTACTGGACGTATGACCGCTGCCTGCGGCAGTTGAACAACGGTGCGTTGAAGTCGATCATGGCCAATCTGGTGCGGAAGTTGTATGAGCTGGGCGTGGTGGATGCGTCTTTCGTTGGTCTGGATTCCACACCCGTCATGGCAAACACGAAGCAGAACAACCCAAAATCCTTTGCAAAAAACAAGTTCTCCAAGGAAAACCACCCAAAAAGCGATCAGGACTGCGCCCTCGGCGTCCACTCGGCCTCCAACCAGCACAATGAGCGCCGGTATGAGTTCTACTGGGGCTACAAAAGTCATGTGCTGGTGGACTGCATCTCCGGCCTGCCGCTCTACGAGCTGACCACACCGGGCAATGTCGCCGATTCCTCCGTCGCCGCTGAGATCCTCGCCAAAGCTGACAGGGTGATCTCCTTAAAGGAATGCACCTTCCTTGCCGACAAGGGCTACGATGTGAAAAGCATCTACAATACCGTAAAACGGTCTATGAGGGCGAGGCGTTTATCCCCCTCAATCCACGCGGCACGAAAGCCTTGGAAACGCTTCCTGCCGGTAATCCGGTCTGCGAGGCTGGGTTTGCCATGCGCAAGGACGGCAAGACGACCGACAATGGGCGTACCCGGCAGAAATACTGCTGTCCTTTCCGCCAGTCTAAGACTGGTGTTTGCCCCTGCAGCCACAAAAACTGGAACAATGGGAAGAAAAGCCGGGGCTGCACGAAATACAGGACCGTTCCCGATGACTACAGACTTTCCATTGACCGCAGCTGCCTCTGTTTCAAGAGAACATACGCCTTGCGTACAGAGTGTGAGCGCTACAATTCCCGCTTCAAATCCACAGGTCAGGAACGGCTGTGGGTGCGCAGCGGCGCAAGCGCGGCGAACCTCAACACGCTGGCTCATACCCCTGCCCTGGCAGTTGCGCTGGCCGCCGTTCTGCATGGTTCTCACTCCTGCCGTTCTGCCAAACAGCTTCGGCGTTCCGCCTGATCTACCTGTTCCATACCTTTTTCAGGCGCGGGGGCTACCGCGCTACGGTTTTTGCGCCCTTGAGACGCCCCAAGCTCTTTTGATTTCCATTTGCCTGTTTGTGGGCTGCTCCTTCTGCCTGTTTTGCTCATCGCTTCCATCAATATTATATAAATCGTTGGGTGCCGTATAGGGCTAGGATAATATTTTATGAGGATTTATAACGAAGAAACTTGTAGAAAACATTATTGTGATAGTAGAGGGATATCATCCCGTTGCCAATCAATGTCCCGCCAAGGCGCGGTCTTGAATGACTCAAAACCGCCACAGATTAGCGTACGAACATAATTGCTTATTGTGTAACAGTTTGCTTGATTGAGTCTGTCCCATCCGAAAGGAACGATAAAATCTTGTTTTTTATAACCTGATGCTCAATTGGCCGGAAGTAACTCATCTTCCATAATCAAATACTTTTGGTATCCAAATTCGCCAGGTTCTTCCACAGTAAAAGTTCCATCATTTGCGTCGTATTCTGGGTATGGCAAATTGTCAAATCCAGCTACTTCGGCATAGGTTCCGCCAGGACTATGAACAAAACATGCGGAATGGTACACGTGCCCAAACAAACCTAAATCAAGAATAAAATCATCATATCCGTCTGCATTTACATCTACGATGGATAATCCGCATTTAATTGACCCTGGGTCCATACCCAGCGGGGGAATATAGGATATTGTCTGAAGATTTTCATGAGATACAAGATCATAAAAATTTATGACAATTTTGTACTGTTGCTCGTAGTCTTCAGGAGTTATGGGCCGATGGTAAATCATAGAAATATCATAAATTCTCTGCCCATTTTCTGTTCTACAATGTCCATAATATCGGAGCACAATAGCTTCTTTAACTTCAGTATTATCACTTGTTCCGGGATAGTATAACGGCAAATCTATTTCTTGCGCATTTGTTTTTACAACTCCCTTCTGTTGCGGTTCATTTGTTCTATCCTGACATCCACTAAGAATTCCGCCCAATGTGGACATTGTCATTAATGTAAATAGTGTCAACCCAAGAAGATCAACTTTCTTCATTACAGCAATACCTTACAAATAGTCTCATAGTACGTCTTTCGGCGTTTAGTCCAGTCTGTTTCATCTCCAAACACAAGCCCTGTCACCTTTTTCCCAATCGTATCACTGTCACTGTTCCAATTAACACTGGAGTCAATCTTCTTTTTTTCCTTCCAGAACCAACCTGCGCTTTTATCCGGATAAGCAATCGCTACATGCTGCATCGCATATTTGGGTGGATCATAAATTCGAGCATCTCCCATCAGCTTTCCAAATTCTTCATAGGCATAGTCGTGTGTGAGATGTAAAAAGCCAGCACCTCCAAATGGAGAATAACTTCTTAACGCACTTCCGTTATAAACGCCGTCACCAGCTTTATACCCCCCTTCAATAATACCATAACCATTGGCTGTTTCAGCGCGAACCTGCGCCAGAAAATGACGCGCTTTTACCTTAGTGTTAATTCCATAGTTATTCATTGCTGCATTTAACTTTGTTACAAACGTTGGGAGTAATAAAGTGCAGCTAAAACCACAGCGTGCCAGCATTCCTGCTGTAAGAGAAACCTTTCCATTTGAGAACCAATTCGCTGCGCTCGGATTCAGTAACGCAGCATATGTTCCCTGTCCAACGGTATAATCTTTCGACAGACCATATTGGCTTTGAAAATTTCCCACAGCAGTTCTAACGGTAGAGTCAAATGTACTTTTGCTCGCCGTCAAAAAACCTAAATTTTTAAGTTTTGTTGTTATTGTTGTAATCGCTGCACCTGTATCATTAAGTTTCGCATAGTCCAAACCTTTTGAAATATAACTTACGCTGGGTGTAGTCTTATGACCGGCATAAAGGACTCCAGTCGATTTTTCAATATGAGTAAGGGTCGCTTTGTTCATTCTCCCTGTGACGGAAATACCATTCTCTTTTTGATACCCGCGAGTAGCAGCAACAGAATAGGATCCGAATGATCCGTCCGGGTTGTTAGGGCTTCCCCAATATCCCAACACCCGTAATGTTACCTGCACCGCTCTAATATCGTCAGAAACAGTGCTGTTATCGAGTACAAATTCTTTGGCTCCGCTACGGATTTGCGCCAATGTAATTCCCTTATTCTCGTTTGCCATACTATTTGTCCTCCTTCTATTTGTTCAGTCCGAATCATCCATGTGCAAAATCTATAAAATCCACCAAGATATATCTTGGTGGTCTGCATATGCAGACCATGACAAGCGTTCCTAAGTGATCCAGTTATCAGGAATTATGCTGTCTTACCTGTAGTTGTAATGGTCTTGCTTTCTGCTTTGCCATCAAGCCAAACTGTAACCGTAGCCTGTGCCCGATAGGTTTTACCGCTCTTTGCATCGACCGATCCGTTAATCGAAGCGTTGCGTCCATCTTCTTCGACCGTCCACGAATCCAATGTGACCCAGCGGCTCCCTTGCTGTTCCTGAATCTTCAGGACAATTTTGCATTTTTCAGCACCGCGTTTACCACCTACATTGGCGCTTGCAGCAGCTGTTCCGTTTTTAACAGAAATTGCGCATTGAGCATCGTTGATATTCGTCATCCTAAGCTCGATAACACCATCTTCTATCGAAGATATATCAGCTGCCATACACGGAGAGGAAAGCGCACATGTGCAGATAACAGCGCAGAGCAGACAGAGCAACTGCTTTGAAACCTGTTTGAACATAAGAATCACCTCCTTCCTGTTCCAATTACAGTAACGAAGAAGGAGGCGATTTGGGGACACTCAAAATTTGTTTTTTCTCAAAAGTAGGAATTATTTCGATATGGTTATTCCGTTAGCAATTTTGATAATTTCCTCTGACGGGAAATCACCAGTCAGAAGCATTAGATATGGACCATCTTCCCACATCAAAATTGAACTATCTTCTTTTATAATAAGAGAAGCGTTGTAGTCGCCAAAGGGAACTGTTGTTGTCGTACTATCTTCGGTATCCAGAATAATATCCAAGCCGGTACTGTCAGTGACTAACTGCTGGCTGAATTTTAATTGCCGGCCCTCTGAGTTTTCAAAATAGATCGTTTGGCTTTGTGGTTCGGACAAGGTCTCGCGGCGGACTTCATTTATTCCTTCTGGAAGATAGCTAAACTCAATTTCGGCCAATTCCGTGTCATCCTGCCAGGAAGAGAAGAAACTGAAGTGTGTCAAGTCGTATAACACCTCAGTAATAACCTCTATGAACTTGGCTCGATAGGCCTCAACTGTCATCAGACAAGAGAAACTAAGGGTTGCTGCAATTAAGATCGCAGCGGCTGTCTGCCGGGCAATTTGCAGAGCCTTTCTCATTGGCAGTGAGCGTCGCTGCTCCCGAATGAACCGTCTCATCTTTCGCTCAAAGCGCCGGGAGAATTTATGCTCCGGAATTTGATTATCAGGCGGAAGTGAACTGAGCCAAAGCTTTTCCGCCTTCGGAGCGCACTTATATAGCATTTCTTCTGTGATTTTCATATGCTACGCCTCCTCGCTCAATTGTTTTTCCAACTTTTTTCTGGCCCGTTGGATGATCTTTTTTACATTTTCTTTCGACATAGAAAGAATCATAGCAATTTCGTCCATAGAATATCCATGTGAGTATTTCAATAAGAGTACTTCGCGATATTTTCCCGGCAACAATGCAATGGCTTTAACCAGCCGGTCATTTTCCTCAATCTGATTAATCATGGACTGTTCTGGAACCCCTATGTACTCTTCCTCAAAAGGAACAACTGTTTTTACTTTTCGCTTTCGGTATAGGTCAATTGCTTTATTCTCGGTAATAGTAACGATTAAGCATCTCGTTTGGGGACTATTCGGATCGCTAATATCGTCGATTATTTCGATTATTTTTATAAACGCATCATGTACAACATCCTCGGAATCCCGCGTATCTCCCAACACACTGTTTGCCGTATAGAACATCAGATTTTTGTACCGCTCATATATGAGTTCAAATTTTAGTTTCTCCTCTGGAGAGTCGATCATAGCCAGGTAGATAAACATAGAAAGATCTCCCTTTATTTTCACCACAAAACATAATCCTGCTATTTTGTTTACTATATCCAATTGTTCATTTTGGGGTACTGAGTTTCAAAATATCGCAAACAGCTGCGGAACACTTTGATATGCTCCCAATAAGACAGACAAGGAAATCACAGCGGAGAGAGCACAGATGAGAAAGCGGAAAGAGCTTGCATCGGAAGAAAAGGTCTCACTGGTGGAGGAATACCTTGCAGGACGGCTACGGATGCGGGAGGCAGCGCGGGAGGCAAGGTTAGGCCATTCCACCATGGAAAACTGGATCAGCCGGTATCGTTCCGAGGGTGCTTCCGGGCTGTGGGAAAATGGAAACCAGGCCAAGTGTCAGTACAGTTGGGGAGTAAAGCGCAGGGTGGTGTGGGAATATCTGTCGGGCCAGGGCAGTTCTATGTCCATTGCGGAAAAGTATCAACTGTGCTCGGAAAATCGGGTATTGGACTGGGTGAAGGCGTATCATGACAGAACCTCCAGACAAGAGATGGGAGGTTCCGTCATGAGAAAATCACACCGTGGAAAAGCGGTTGCGGGCGGTGCCGGCCTGTTTGGATGGCGGTAAAAGTCTTTGAGAAATTGCCCTGGCCCACCCTTAAGAATTATATCACATAATATTCAGTTACAGTAGATGACAAATGCTGATATTTTTAAATATAAGTAGGGATATTATTGCACTATGTAGGGACAGCCACAGGCTGTTCCCCTTTTAATAAGTCGGTGTGCCGTACCCGTAAATCTCATAACGGCCTATGGCATAGCGATTTTCCCGGCAACTATCGCCAGAGTTTCCTTCCACGGTATAGACAATCCCGCCATCCACCTTTTCCACAATGCCTACATGGTCCGCAGCTCCGTCCTGGCCTTCGTCCTCATCATCCCAATCGAAAAAGATCAGGTCGCCGGGGCGCGGCTCATAGCTGCGGTCCCGCCACAGTCCTCTCTCCCGGAACCACTGGAGGCCGATGGAGCAGCTTGCGAACCTTGGGATGACGCCGGTGTCCAGATAGCCGCACTCGTTGGCGCACCAGGAAACAAAGCAGGCGCACCAATCCACCCGGCTCTCGAAGCCATACCAGGACCAATAGGGCCGACCGCCTACATTGCCGAGCTGGGAGAGAGCCACCGTTACGATCTCCCCATCACCTGTGCCAATGCCGTATAGTAGTAAATTCGTAGTAATTTGAGGGCCTTGTTGTCAGGAAATGCGGTGTAATGCGCTGTTTCACAGGGTTTTGCCAGTTCTCACAAAATATTTTATCCCAAATCTTTTGATAGATCGGCGGAGAAATATCTGGGCCGATGATGGCTGGGCGCTTATGGGAGATGTACAGAGACGATGACAAATAGACGCACAAGGCGGGAACATCTTCAATGATGTTCCCGCCTCTACTATTATAAGTGTTGCGATAGAAAACCATCGCCTTTTTCGTTCCTCTCAACCGTCCAGGACCGTTTTCTGCCGGTAGCACTCCGCAATATAATCGCGGGGCTGATAATAGAAGGCAGCATTATAGTCCGAAAGCAGACTGTCGATCCAGGAGGTAAAGACCTGCAAGATGGTTTCTACGATGTTGTCCTCATCGGACACATCCTCGATGAGCCTTGCATAGACCTTTCCCATCGTCCACACATCGGGGACTGTATATCTTGCCTCGGCAAGATTGTCAAAATTCCCGCCTTGCAGTGAAAATTCCGTGATCACATCGTCCGCGACCTTTTCGATCGGCTCACAGTGCAGAATGTCTGCATTGCGGTAGAGCGTCTGAATGCCGGCCTCGCCCAGTTCCGCAGCCACCTTACCGCGCCGCATGTGAAGGGAGCGGCCAAGCTGTTCGATCAGAGAACAGGTGAAAAAGAGCGCGTCATTGTTTCTCTTGCACATTGGCAACATAGCTCCTTTCGAATTTCAGTGCAGCGAGAGCACGTGCAGTGTGGAAGCTGATCTGATGGGTGGGATACTTGAATTTTGCCAACTCCCAGAAAGCAGCTCTGGAGATCTCACCATCCAAAAAGCTCTGCACATAATTGAAGATGGTATCGTCCGCCATCGGGCCTTCCACCACATCATAGTCATGGGGAACTCCATTCCGGCATGCCGCAATAAAATCCAACCATTCATCGCTCATTTCCAGGAAGCGCTTGATCTTGAGTTCGGTCTGGTCATCGAAGGAATAGACGTTGACGACTCCAGCTTTTCCAAAGCGCGTTGCCCAGCGCAGCGCCTGCTGTTCATAGGAGGTGCAGTAAAAGCCCCAGTAAAAATCCTTATGGAATTTTTGAATGCGGATCTCGGGTTGTTCCACAACCACTCTGCTTCCATGGTAAAGAGTCTGCATAACCGTCCTCCTTCATCTTTATATTTCATAATATTATAGCCTGTTTCCTTTCTGTGCGCAACCAATATCATACGCGATCCAGTACAATTTCCCCGACGATCTGATCCCCGGTCAGTTCACTGGTACGGTAAATATTCTGGCAAAAGGGTTTCAGGCTGAAATCCATGCCGGCGTTTCCCTCATCCAGCAGAATCCCTGTGACGGTGAAGCGAAGCTCTGATTGCGCCTTTTGCAGCATCTCCACACAGGTTTCTGGCAGTGAACACTCACCGTCCGTAATAAACGCGATGTCAGCATTTTCAAAGCCGCCCTCCCGCATAAGGCGTTCCGCCTCCGCAAGCGGCGTTTGAAAATCCGTGCCGCCGCCCAAGAAGGTTTCCGCCGCGTGCAGCTTCTCTTCAAGAGAAGACTGCCCGGGAAGAAATACATCCGTTTGAAAGCGGCCGGGGCCGGAGAAATGAACAAGAGCGAATTTCCGCCCCTCGCTCTGCGCGATCTCCAGCAGCGTCAGGGCAACAGCTTTTCCCCACGCGGCCAGATCTCCCGCAGTAGAGCCGGATTCATCCAGGCAGCATATGATATCACCTGCGCCCTTATAGACCGGCTCCCGCCGGCGGTATTGCTTGATCTGCCGGTGCTGATACTTCCGCAGGAACAACGGCAGCGTTTCCGGCACAGCAAGCATGGCAAGCTCGGAGGTTAGTGCGCGAGATAGATCATTTCCCAGCTCCAATGCATATTTTTCTCCGCGGCCATAGGCATAGCCATTGCGCTTGCCCTGCGCAAAAATTTCCCGGAAACGCCCCAGATAGCGGGAAATGTCCTGCAGCGTTTTACTATCGCGCACACGCTCTAAAAGCGCCGCATTTGCGTCTGTCTTCCGCATATCACCGGGGGCGTCGCTCCATGCGCCGAGGATCGTCTGTACTTCTTCCGCCCTTTCCGCGGCAGCAGACACCGCGCGGGCGATCAGCGCACCGGCTTCTGCCTGATTCTGCGCAAGGCCAGCGTCAACGAGCTTATTGACCGCATCTGCCTGCCGCCGTTTGCTCTCGGCGTCATTGGCGGCTTTTACCACAGCGGCACTCAGAGCCGGATCGTCCTGCGGAGCCCCACGAAGCTGCTCCAGCAGTGCCGCGAGCTTGTCCTCTGCGGTTTTCTCTGCCTGCTCCAGCTTTTCCAGCGTCTGCACAGCGCCAGGTTTTCCGCCCAATTGGGAAAGTAAGTTATCCAATTCTCCCGAGGTCTGGGCAGTAAACTCTGCCGCCGCTTCATAGGCCGGAAGCTCCCGCCCTTCACACACCGCCTTGAGCGTAGGGTAGTCTTCGCTTTGGGTGATGTGCTCCAGAATCGGCATGTTGATCTTCCTCGCCGCTACTGAGAGGTCATCGTCCGCGTTGCGCCGGGGCATCAGGGAATAAAAGGACTGGAAAATATCCCGCGAGAGCGCTGGAAAAGAGCGCAGCTTTTCGCCTGCGCTGTTCTCGATCGCGTCCATACCTGTATCCTCCATGCGCAGATCCCGGTAAATGCTATCCTCCAGTTTGGTGGAACGCAGCACGCGGTCTGTCTGCTGCGAACTGCTTTTTGCTCTCTGCACCTGCGCCCACGGAGAGGAAAGAACATCCTGAACCGTCCGGTAGGGCTTCAGCATTTCTCATTCTCTCCCTTCTCAAATGTGCCAAACCACGCCAGCAGGATCTCTTTTGCCCGTTCCGGCGCATATCGCAGCTCCGGAAATTCTTCCTGCAAGTATGGTGCAGCTCCGTACATATTGGTTTCGCCGCTTTGACGCAGCCGTTCCAGATAGTCAAAATACTTCTGGCATTCATTCTTGGAATAGGTGCTAAGAATACTCATTTCCATATAAAACGCTCCCCAATCAATGCGAGTTTGTCACTTACCATCCGCAAGATCGTCTTTGGTGAGTTCAAAGTCATCCAGCCAGTCTACATCGTCCCGTTCGACAAAAGTAGATCCGTCCTCGTCTGAGAGTGCGCGATCATACGCGCGCATCAGGGCGAAGTGGTTTTCGTCACCCAATTCTTCTCCCTGTTTGCCGCCCCGGAAACGATACTGCTGGACGGCGATCCTTGCGTCGTTGCCCACTGCGTCCCACATATCGCGGAAGGGCTGGTCGTGCTTCAAAAGCTCGCGGATATCAAGTTCATCCAAACAACCGCCCTCCATAAAGGAAAGCTCTACGCCATCACAGTCTTCGATCCGTACTTCCGTAAAAACAATGCTCATTTTGTTTTCTCCTCTTATCCTTTATATGGAGGGAGGGCTGATGCCCTCCCTCGCTTATTTGGTGCTCTTAAAATGGCATTTCCCCGGATTCGCCGCCAAAGTCCGGTGTAAAGCCGTCCGGCACGGCAAAGCTGTCGGGCGCTCCGGTATAGGCAGGAACATCATCTTCCTCACCGCCGTCTTTCGGCTTGGAGTCTCCGAAGTAGACATTGTCTGCAATGACTTCGGCACTGCGGCGCTTGCCGCCTTCCTTGTCCGTCCAGTCGCGGATCTGGAGCCGGCCCTCCACGACGGCCATGCGGCCTTTTGTGAAATACTTGCTCACAAACTCCGCCGTGGCGCGCCAGGCAACGATATCAATAAAGTCCGTCTCCTTTTCCCCGTTTTTGGACTTGAAGTCCCGATCCACCGCGATTGAAAACGAACAAACGGCGGTACCGCTCTCCGTCCTGCGCAGTTCGGGATCGCGCGTGAGTCTTCCCATAAGAATGATCTTGTTCAGCATCGTGATTCCTCCAATATTCTTTAATTTAACGCTGCGATCTCTTCCAGCGTCGTATAAGTAAAATGTGTCTGCTCGTGGGCCTTGCGGCTGATCTTCTCCAAATCGGCCAAGAGGTCATCCACCAGCGCTGTTTCGCCGTCAGACTGCGCCGCCGTGCGAAGGCTGCACTGCATCTGATAAAGATGCGTCAATTCACCGCGCAGCTTGATAAATGCCTTGCGCACAGTATCGGCCTTGCTGCCATCCCCCAGCGCAGCGTCAAATTCCTCCTGGGATTCCAACGCCATACCGCGGATATCGTTGACCTTATCCTGCATGGGGTTGACACACAGGCGGGTGAGCACCGCTTCCACCTTTTCACGGTCTGAGGGCAGGCGCCAGAGATAATTCTTCAGCGCCAGAAGGTCACAGGATTCTACCTTGTCATGGCCGGAAAGCCATGCCTTGGCCTGCGCGATGGGATAATAGCCCAGATACTTTCGGTCCGACACCGCCATATCCTTACGAAGCTCGCAGAGGATATCGTCAGCCAACTCGTTGATGGCGTCGGGAACGAGGATCGACGCGACCTCCTGCTGCATTTGCCGCAATTCCTCCAACGTGATCGTAACGGTGACCTGTCCGAAGGTGCCGGCCTGCTTATTCTTCAAAACGGCAAGGCGCGTGTCCCGATCCTCCATATTGGCCGTCACGACCTTCAGTTCCAGGCGGTCATACAGCGCTTCCAGGATCTTTTCCTGCGGATCGTTGAAATTAGGGATCTCATTGGAGGCCGCAAAAAAAGAAATGACCGGAATGGGATAGGTGCGTCCCTCGTTGGTGTATTTCCGCTCATTGAGGGCGGTGAGCAGTGAGTTCAGCACGCCGTCGTTGCACTTGAATATCTCATCCAGCAATACGATATCGGCCTCTGGAATTTTGCCGGCTGTCTGCACCGTGGGCTCGCTTTTGTGAAGCGCCGAGAGCGCTGCACGATAAAGCTCCAACTTTTCGGTGCCGCTCTTGAGCTTTTCCCATGTTGCGGGCTCGTCCTTCATGGAGCCGATGCCCTCGACGAGGACACGCAGGTTGAAGCGCTGGTTTTGATAGGTTGCGTCCTGCTCCAGCACGGTCGGCGGCACAGAGCCCGGCAGCAGACTCGCAAGATCAACACGGCCGAAAAGCTGTTCTTCATCGCTCTGCTTGGAAAGAAGCCTCTCAAACTGCCGCGCACCGGTGATGTGCCGACGGAACAGGTTGATGGCATAGCTCTTGGCCTGTCCCGGCTCACCCAGAACAAACAGGTTTTTTCGCGTCAGCAGGGCAATGGCGATCATCTCCACCAATTCCTCCCGCTCGGCCACGCTGGCATTGGTATCCGCAATGACCGCCAGCATCTTATCTCTCAGCGTCATTTCCGTGCCTCCTTACGCCGCCAGCGCCTCTTCATAGAGGCTGCTGTCCTCAGAGAGCGCGTCGATGGAAATGATATGGCTCTTTCGGAACGAGTGCGGTGTGCCGGTCATACCGCAGAGCCGGTAGGCCGATTTGCAGCTAAGAAGCTCATACTTGAGCTGGGCGAAAATGTGCTGCTCCAGGCGTCCCTTTTCCGGGTCATAGCCCGCCACAGCCTTGATAAGCCGCAGGGCAAGCTGCTGGTACACATCGTCATATTCCAGCCGAGCTGCTCTCATGAGCGGGCGATTCTGACGGATCACGCTGTCGATGCACCAAAGATTTGCTTCCACAATGGCGTTGCGCTGAGCGATTGAGTAATTATTTTTCATTGTCGTTTCCTTCCTCTGGTATGGACGCCCAAAAGCGGCAGTGGCCTTGGTCCCAGTCCTCCAGCAACATTTTGGTGGTATAGTTCACGGAATTATAGTTCTTGTTTCTACAGTACTGCGTTTTTGCCATCGGTCCGCGATTGCTCGGCAGATCATAGGAATATCGGCAGTTGCTGCAGCTTTTTACAGTTTCCTTCAATCAATTTCCTCCCTGATATTCTTCTTGGCAGTCTTGGCATCAAACGAGAATAAAAGCTCATAGCCATGCTCCGTTTTGTAGAAAAAGGCAGGCTTGATACCGTCGTCAATTTCAACAACATCGTAGTGCTGGACTGCTGCACCCAAAATCTCATCATCCGATTTTTCATTGCAGCACTCGAAAAACTCATACGGTGCCAGATCGGTATGCCCTTCATAGCGCACCGCATAGCGGAATGCAGATGGAGAAGTATCCTCGCCCAGATACGCGCACATACTGCGGTGCATCCTCCATTCTCTCTGATTCTTGAAGCCATAGATCCGCAGCTCACAGGGAGCCTTGAGCCTGGGACACCAGCTTGGCACATAGGTCTTGGGATCACTGCGTTTGAATTTCCTCGCGCGCTTTCCCGCAACACAGAAACGCTCCCCCAAGTGCATGGTGACGCCCTTTTTCTTGATCGGCAATCTTTCCATGTATTGGAGATTATGTGGGCAATCAGCGCAGGTCGGTTTTCGCAGCATCATCAGCCGCACCTCCTTTTTCTTCGATATTTTCTGCGTACAGCGGACTTTCGATGATCTCATAGCGGGTAAACCATCCAGCGGCATAGCCGTCCCGGTAAGCCTCCCAGAAATCCTCGCCGTACTCCTCACAGTATTCTTCTGTCGGAAACGGGATCGTCCGATTTTCCTTTTCCTCCGTCACAAGGCGCGCAAGCTCCTTGCGGGCCTCCTCCTTCACAGTGAAGGCTGCCATACCTTCCGGAGCAGGAAAATTGCCCTGATCCGCATCCGCCCAGGAGTGGACGATGGTATAGACTCTCTTCGCATTTCCGCAGATCATGGCATGGATCGACTGGTTTTCCGGCATGCTCAGCCAGTCCTCAACAGCGGCGCGATCCTCCTTACGGAACATCTCTACAAACTTTGTGCGAAACGCCGCGCGAGGCAAGCACTGACCGATGGAGCGGTGAAAATGGTATAAATGCCGGTATACCGCAGCAAGGAAACCGTCAGTGCTATCCGCCTCAACGGGCCTTTGCTCCATGCACAGCCGCCCGCCGCAGATCCTGCATTTCCCGACCAGACACAGCTGATAGGGCTTTATGTCCTTCAGGCTGTTGTAGGTCAGGCTCCATTGGACTTGCTCCATGTTCTCCGCCAAATGCGCGGCCATTCCAAGGGCATCCCTGCAAGTGACCGGCGGACACGAGCAAAGTCTCTCATGCTCATGCCGGCAATATGTTCTCTCACACATTTATGCTGTCTCCTTCTTTTTCTCTTTGTTTCGTTCCTTTTCGCATAGCCGGATCAGCTTCTGGCACCGATCCATCTCAAAGCCTCCGATGTGGGCAAGCTCTTCAGAGAGTCTCAGCTTCTTTGCCATCCACTTATAACCCTGCGTTCTGCTCATGCCCCGCTCCTTCCAGAAGCTGTCAAAGACCTGATGGGTCTCCATCCGCTTCATGCGAAGGGCTTCGTTGGCAAGATTGCCCAATGGCCGCGTGCTGCCCTTATGACAGCCCACACGGGCATTGCAGTTCTGACATTGATAAAATTTCTCACGTTCCAAGCCCAGTCTTTTTGCCGCCGCGGGGCCATACACCTTTGCCGCGGGAACAAGATGGACTGCACCGCCGCAATAGCGGCAGATCGTCGGAATCTCTACCAAAGGCATCCCTCCTTACGCCGCTTTCGCAGCAGCCGGCTGCGCGGCTTTTTGAGTTTTCTTCTGTGCTTCCGGCCGCATGGCACTTTGCAGATAGTAGGCATCCTGCGTGGCAAGCGTCAGCATTCCGCCCTGCGCGATCCCCAGCGTGACCGTGCCGCTCAAGGCTTTCAGGCAGGTGACAAGCTGCTTTGCGTTGAACCAGTAGTCCCCCGCAGGAGCGCCGGTCAATGCAATTACCTCAATGGGCGCCGATGCGCTGACGCAATCGCCTGCGCATTGGAATACAAGGCGCTGATCCTGAAAGCTCAGCTTCACCCGGTTTCCGGTGCCAATGCTTAGGACGGACGAGAGCGCCGCTCTCATGTCGTGAATATCCGTCAGCACGGTAAACGCATTCCGGATGCTGCCTACCAACTGATCCGTATCGATGTAGCCGCCCTCCATGAGCCGCGCGCTGAAAAGGAAGTTCTCGCGGAAAAAGACGATGCTCTTTCCCGTGGTGCCGACACGGAATTCATCCTTGTCCTGGCACATATTCGAGAGCTTTCCAAGCGAGGCGGCGGGGATGAGTAGGCTCACATCACCCGTGCTCTGATTGTCACCTCTGGCCGTCACGATACAGTTTCCGTTGCTGCCGGCCGCGCGCAGTCCCGTGCTGGTAAACATGAGATTGACGCACTTGAGAAGCGGCTTGCTGTTATCCTGTGCGGTTGCAAATACGGTGTGCTGCGCCATAGCGGGAATCCCGCTGAGTTTGACGGTATCCTCCGGAAAAGGAAGATCCGGCTTTGGAAAAGCGCCTCGCTCCCATACATCCACTTCATAGCAGGCGTCTCCGCTTCTGAGCGTCATGCGTCCCTGATTTTCTGCCCGGCAGAGCTGCACGGTATCCTGCGGCAGCCGTGAGAGCATTTCTGCAAGCATCTTCGCGCCAAATACCAGCGCCCCATCCTCCTGAACGGTACAGGGGAGCTTTTCCTCCAGCGCCGCCTCCAAGTTGGTCGAGGTGACGGTGAGCTTTCCGGCGGCGGCATCCGCCTCCAGCAAAACGCCCCGGAGCACGTCCAACGGCGAATCCGCCGGTGCGACGGCCGATGCACGCTTGATGGCGCTCAGCATTTCCGCCCGATTGATCGTTACATTCAAATAATCTCCTCCTTTACGCAGCAAAGCCGAAGATCGACAGTTGGTTTTCATCCACCTCTGCCTTCTTCGACTTCCGTTTTTTCTGTTCTTCCGCAGTCCTGGCAAGCAGTCCTTCATAAAGTGCCTGACGCACTTGCGCCTGCGCCGTGCGCACGCCGAAGGAATCCTTGGCTGCGGGTGCTTTTTGTTCTTCTGCCGCAGTCTCTTTCAGCTGCGCAGCTGCGATGTTCTTTTTCCGCTCCGGGTTCATGACCGCCATTTTCCGAAAGGCCGCCGCAATATCCTCCACATTATCCCGGATCCCCAGCGCCAGTTCCTTTGCCATCTGTGAGGTCAGGTCCTTTACATCACTCATGGCCGCAAGGCCCTCTTCAGAAAATGTCCCCTCGATGATGCCCGCTACCGCCAACTTGGATGCCATCAGCTTCATAGCCTTTGCCTGCATGGTATCGGCGTAGTAGAGCATATATACCTCCACTCTGGGGGCGGTCTGATTGATCCGCCACGACCGGCGGGATGCCTGCCGCAGCGTAAAGAGGTTATAGCCCATGGAGTAGAAGATAATGGTGGTAAAGGCATTGAGGTCAAGGCCGGTTTCCACGCAGCGCGGGTTGGTGATGAGCACCTGCAAACCGTTCTTGACACGCTTGTTGACCCAGTCCTCCCGCTTATCCGTAGCGATCTGCGGCGTCAGAATCTCTGTCCGATAGCCTTCCGAGCAAAGAAGCTCCTGGAGCTTTTTCTGTGAATCCGTGCGCGTCCAACTGGTATAGATGAGCACGCGCTCTCCGTTTGCCGCTTTCTGCCGCACCAGTTCCAATACCCGTTCCTCCTTGGGAAGCAGACGGGAAAAATCGCCGCAGTTCTTTGGCGTTACAATGGGCATTCCGTTTATGGGATGCACTACCTCCGCTTGATCGTAGGGCTGATCCGGGTAAACCGTCAGCAAATTGAGATAGGTGGACAGGATCTTCTGCGCCGCCTTCCGGTCTGTGCGCAGGACTTTCTGCAATTTGTGTTCCGCCTCTTTATAGGCCGTGCGTACATCCTCCGGCATCTCCAGCGGTACGGGGATCTCTTCGTAGTCCGGCAGGTCTTTGCCCATGTCGGAGAGGGAGAGAAATGCCGTGTATTCCAGCAGGAAACGGGAAAATACCAGCGGCGATACGCCGGGCAGCTGCTTTGACTTTGTTCTGCGCTTACTGGTGCGCCTATTGGAATTGTACTCCGCATCCTGTATCTCATAGGTATTTTCCACCACGCCGTACTCCGCATCGAAATCACCGGGGCTTTTGTAGCGTTTGCCATCCTTGAGCATCAACCCGGGAACAATGCGGTAGAGCAGGTGAAAAATGCCGGAGGAATAGCCGTTGATAAGCGTTGCCGTCATTCCGACAAAACACCTGGACGCGCCGTACAGCTCTGCCATGGCATCGCCCTGCCCGCTATTGTTGTTGTACTCGTGCAGCTCATCGCAGAGGAAGCCGTCGATGCGCCCGCGCAGCTTTTTCTTGATGTAGGTACTCAGGGGAAACCGCCGGTGCGCTCCGCGGATCGGATAGAATGCATCCGGATTTTGGGCGATCTCAGTGAGCTGATCGAGAACACGCTCGTTTTTGGTACGATGCAGATGTGCCTGCGCGCCGTAGCGGTAGACCCATCCGTATTCTCCGATCTTCACCCAGTCGATCCGTTTGTCCGGATTGACCGCGGACCATAGCGGCGTACCGCAATGGGGACAGGTGTGATTTTTCTTGTGCTCCTTCTGAAAAAAGAACTGGTCGGCCGGCACCGTATAGCGGCTGCCGCCCTCGCTGATCTCCATTTCGATCACACCGTCGCAGTCTGGGCAGAGAAACGCGCGTCTGCGTCGATTCCAACGCACGGCGGGGTAACGCATATAGCCATCCCGCGCCTGCTCCTTGGAAAAAACAGCAAATACACTTTTGTCGCCCTTCTCGTACATCGCATACAGACGGTTGAGATCCTGAATCGTGCGCACCACCATGCCGTAGGTATCCGGGAGCGTTTCTCCAATCTCCCGCACCCACTTTTGTGTGACATGAGAGGGACACATAACGATGCCAAAGGATTTCCTGCCGTCTTTCCTCTTCTGATCGGCCCACAGCCCGTGCAAAGCACCAAGAGCAGTCGAACCGATCTTCGTTTTGCCACTACCGCATTCTGCGATAATGAGCGCCACACGCTTACGCGCAAGCTGCCGCTTGACAGCTTCTGCCACCGCAAGCTGCGCATCGTAGAGAGAATATCCCACACGGCTCATGATGCAGTCGTTGATAGCGAGCACTTCATCGGAAAGCGGTTCCTTGGCAGGATCAAAAAGGGGCATGAACTGATTGCGGATACGGTCAGCTACGGTAACACCAAAGGTATTGAGATAGCCTGTGACATTTTCCACATTCTCAAAACCGTCTGGCATATTGGGGACTGCTCCGGGGATTTGGATATCTCCGCTCTGCAAGCCCCGCTCCAGCACCTCCACCACATTCTGATCCTGCGGCTTCAGATCCAGCACCCATGCGTCTATCCGCTCTTTCAGGGAAATGACCTCCAGTTGCCGGAGATCTCCCCGTTGGCGCAAACTGCTGAGCACATAGTCCTGAAATTCCGGGATCAGCGGCGCTGCCGTTTTGTGATCCAGTTCCTCAAAGAGCCGCTTTTGATCCCTGGCAGGACAGAAGATGTAGCACCTGCGGGGCTGCAGCTCCATCTGCTCCGTATCTACGAGGTTTGTATCCTCGTCTTTTTCATGCTTGCCGCTTCTGTCATCCTCCTGTACGGTGTCCGCAGCCATCAATGTTGCCACGGCGTAGATCCCATCGTGCGTGATCTGCCGCTGATAACTTTTGAGGCTGCTTTGGAGCATTCGGGTCGTGTCGTTTTGGGCGGCTTCTATCGTCGCGCCGCCGTAGATGGCATCTGCCATTGCCCGCACCATTTCGGGATAGCCGCCGAAGCGGATGGCACTGATGATGCTACCGTTTTGATCGTGGTCGAGTACCAGCGTATCCGCATAGGCCGACAAGCGCACCTGTGCGGATGGGTCATAGTAACTCAGTTCGATCAGCTTACTATTGGACATCCATTGCCTGACTCCTTTCTTTTGACGAAACAAAAAAAGACCGCAATCACTCCTATGAGCAATTACGGTTTCGTTCTCGTCCTTATTATATTTCAAGCCGTTTGGGTTCGACGGTACTCGCAAGGAGCATGCCACATCTCTAAGCGGTAAAACCGCCATGAGCTGTGCAAAGGGCATACTACCTCCTTTCCACTCTTTCTTTCCTAACTTACTCCGCCCTAACTTACTTCGCCCTGAAATACAGCTTCATTGTAGCATCACAGGGGAAGGCTGTATAGTTGGAGTTTTTCCACAATTCTGAGTTTTCACACATAACTCCTTATGGCATAAGTAAATAGCGCTCACACGTTTACAATCCGTTGCACTGCCTCTCTTTTGATATAGGATAAGTTCGAAAGGAGAACAGCTTATATGAATAACGAAAAAAAACTGCTTGAATTTTTTATGGGAACAGAAAACGCGGACCATCTGTACATTTTGATTTTACTAGTAATCTTGGACTACATAACCGGCATTTGTGTAGCAATACATCAAAAGCGCCTATCGAGCAAAATAGGATTTAAAGGGATATCATTAAAAGTCATGATTTTTGTCGTTTTATCGATGTGTCATGTACTCGATGGATATCTGCTCGGTGATGGATCAACAATCCAGGCAATGACAATTTTGTTCTATTGTGCAAACGAAGTCGTAAGCATATTAGAAAACTCTGTGGCAATAGGGCTGCCGCTACCGCAGAAGTTGAAAGAGGTTCTTTTAAGCTTTAAGGCGAAGGACAAGGGTAAAGACTAGCTAAATTATATATCCACAACCGATATCGAACTACAAATACTCCAAAGGAAAATATAGTATGAGCTTTTTCAGGTGAAGTTGAAACTTCTATGTTTACATCAGAAAAATTGTGGTCTCTTTAATAAGTAACTCAGAACTACCTGGCGAAAAAGCCTTGGACAAGCTTTTTCACCATTATGTCCAAATGGTAATCTGGGAACAAAAAATGGAGGTTTTTACTATGGCTACTTATAAAATTGTTTCGCACGGTGGGACCGGTCTCCCGTTGAATGTCTACGGCACCGGCACCATCACTTCGCGCCGTAACGTTTGCATTTGGACGGACACTGGCAGTGTTGATCAGCAGTGGGCCATTGACAGTCTGGGTTCCAATCAGACTGTTAGATCCGTGAACAACCAGAGCTATATGCTTAATGCAAACCGTTCTGGTTCCACTTGGAACTGTGATGTCTATACTCTCAATGCTGACTGCTATGTGAATTTCATCTCACTTGGTAATAATGTGTATCGAATTCAGCTCAAGAGTGACACCACTAAATACCTCAAGGCACTTGGCACTTCGAGCAATTCTGATGTCAGATGGGCTGTTTTGGATACTGCTTCTAACGCGCAGAGCTGGAAGATCACCGAAGTGTCCGGTGGTTCTGTTAATCCTGGTACGGGTTCTGTCACGACGCTAATCGCCGCGGCAAACGCTTGTATTGGGAAGAATTTAGCACAGTGTGCCAAATACTTCGGCGTTTCGAACCCTAACTGTGAGTGGTGTGCATGGTTCGTTCGTCAGTGCGGTATCAAAGCAAATATGAACTTCGGTACTTCAAATATTGCCTCTCAGGTCAGGGGTGTAAATGGTAACGTAAGTTTTTCTGCTACAACCCCAAAGGTTGGCGATCTGGCACTTATCGATACGCACGGCGGGAGCAGTGTTGGACACGTAGGCATTATCACAGCCATTACAGGCAATAACATTACTACTGTTGAGGGAAATATGAGTGGTTCGGTAACGACCAGTATCGTGAAGAATGCCTCCTATGATGCCTCTGGATACAGTTCTACTTTTGGACGGATTGTTTATATTGGCAAAAATAGCTAATAATACAACATAAAAATCTCAAAGAAGACTCGGGGAATCCCCCCGAGTCTTCTCTACTTTTGTTTGATACGCAGTACGAGCAGCGATATGCAAGGTAAGTAGTCACTATAAAATTGACAGGAAATCATTTCGCCGCTATTCATCGTGGGATAACTTTTAAGCGAGCTCAAGCCAGTGGAAATCTCTATCCAAAATGTGCCCCAACAGTCAAGTAAGCGCCTGCAGTGGGACATATATGGAATGGGAGTTTCGCTGGCAAACGTCAAAGTAAGTAGGTATTCTTCCCTGAAAAATCGCCTTTAGAATATAACATTTCGAGACGATGTTTCACCTTGCTTTGCGCTGTGTAGAAAGTCAAATTAACAGATGGCCTTTATGTGAGCAATAATAAAATCTTGCTGCGCAGCAAGGGCTTGGTAGGCTTCTGCCAACGCAGAATCGGACTCACTGTATTCGACATCGCTCGGTGTTCTGAGCAGATATGTATAGTCTTCCGTTTGCGCAACAACAACACTATGGCCTGCTATGACCGGCGGGTTGTCTTCACTCCATTCGCCAGGATAGCAGTCGATAAAGAAAAGAATTCCACCCTCGCCGTTGTCGTGGGTCGGTTTGTGATAAAAGGTAATGCAATTCCCGCCATTTTGGTGATGAAGGCCATATTCCTCTTTGATTTCAACTTGCCCTATCCAGTCGAGAGGCAACTCTGCGGAAAAGCCTAGGCGTTGATTCACATAAAGGATTGCTGATGAGTTCTCAGGGAACGTTAGCTGAGCCTTTGCAGCATCTGACATATATGTTTGATACTGCGTTTTCTGATTTTCCGAACACGAGCTCAAGCACAACGTAAGTGTTAGCAACACTGCAATTCCTATAAAGAAACGGTTGGATTTCTCTTGCTTTAGCGTTTTCAAATTATCTTTCATTTCCTGTCTCCGTGTTAATAAACTTTTCTTGCTTTGCTTGCAAATCGATAGTAATTTGATGTAATTGCAAGGATGATAGCCCTTAACTTGACGTCTTGCGCCTGAGTTTTTAGTGCGCTTCTGTTGCTATTGGCACTTTTTTGTTACGCTTTGCTCAGGCTGGGCAACGCCATTGACGCTATAGTTCAGTTTCAGTGTATAGCTCTTCCCTCGGGTTACGCTGTGTTGTCCAGAGGCAATCGCTCTGTATGTTCCTTCGCTGCTCCACGAGTCTATATAGGTGCGCGTGTACTCATAGCTTGTTTCCAGCCGCTTGTCGCGCTCATCATCGGTTTCGTCCCAGCGTGGATAGGGATAAGAGTAGTGCGCCGTCACCGTGAAGTCGATACGAT
>ENA-OUQK01000129-OUQK01000129.1-human-gut-metagenome-genome-assembly--contig:-NODE-129-length-58502-cov-14.156295_pt1 | contig 58502 bp, 48 predicted proteins | sample MGYA00237954_ERZ548842 | MGnify/ENA primary metagenome ERZ548842 (study PRJEB26490, sample SAMN05194704) | human gut metagenome | biome: terrestrial biome; feature: human-associated habitat; material... | reverse complement strand
ATCGTCGGCAGCGTCAGATGTGTATAAGAGACAGGATTAGAGGAATGATAAGAGATCAAAATCCAGAGGGCAATGATAATCAAATAATTGAGTATTATACAATGGATGATATTGATAAAGAAACATTAAGAAAATATCGTCAGATTTTTGAAATCAGAAATGATGGACATGTATGGAATGCTTTGGATGACAAATCTTTTCTTGAAAAGCTGGGTGGCTATAGGAAAGATAGAAAAACTGGAGTAGAAGGCTTGACATTAGCTGGACTTTTGATGTTTGGTACAGGACAGGCTATCAGAGAACGTTTTGATAATGTTTTTATGGATTATCGTAATGAGAGTCAAGTGACAGCAGATATCCGCTGGAATGACAGAATTACATATGATGGCACATGAGAAAATAACCTGTTTAATTTCTTTACCAAAGTAACACCTAAATTAACTGAGGACTTAAAAAAGCCATTCAAATTGGAAGGTGGCGTTCAGCGTATAGATGATACTCCGGTTCACAAAGCAGTTCGCGAAGGCTTTGTAAATATGATTATTCACGCGGATTACTTAATGGATGCGGGTGTGCTGAAGGTAATTAAGAGGTCTGACTCATTTGAATTTACAAATCCAGGAATTTTGAAACTTCCGCTTGAGGATATTTATCGTGGAGGCAATTCAAAGTCAAGAAATCCTCATATGCAAACTATGCTTAGATTGGTTGGATTTGGCGATAATGCTGGCTCAGGATTCCCGACAATTCTTGCTGTGTGGAAGTCAGAAGGATGGATAAAACCAGAATTGATAGAAGATACAAATCTTGATCAGGTGACACTTGTGATGAAGATGGAAAAGGAATCTGATGAAAATGTCATAGAAAATGTCATAGAAAATGTCATAGAAATTTCGGAAGAAAAAATTAAGAAGTTAATGCCAGAGTATTCTAAGAAGAAGCTTGCTAAAGCGTGTGAAATCCTGAAAATGATTTCGGAAAACCCGAATATTTCTATAGATGAATTAAGAATAGCCTTAGACGTTACGGATAGAACAATTGCTAGATATATATCTGAATTAAAGGATAAAGGTGTCATAGAACGAAAAGGTCCAGATAATGGTGGGAAATGGAAAATTAGGTAAGTAAATGACAGTAAATTTGGCACTCAATGTAACACCCAAACTTTCACTCAAGAATATTCCGAAGTTAGTCTCAACGAAGTCTCACGAGATTTGAGACTGAGGGAGACACTATGATATAGAAAAATGCGATAAAATCGGTATTTGCAGGTGAATTATAAAGTTGTAGTCTCAAGCCAGTCTCATTTTTGAAGTTGTTTGTTGAGACTAACATGAGACTGAGGAGGTTCAAAATCATGGACATAAGCAAAAAGGATTGGAAATTATTTCGAGAAAGATTATCAGGCTGGCAGGAAAATTATATGGAAGGTCTTGTTAAAGAGTATGCAAATTTTCTGAATGATAATAAAAAGCCTGCATCAGAGAAATTCTGGGAACTTGAAAAACGGATAAAAGAAGATAAACGTCATCCGGGAGTTGTCATGGAACTGAAAAAATCAGAGGTAATATGGGATATTGTTCGTCTTATTAGACTGAAAGTAATTACATATAATGATTTATCAGACTTTAGTGATGAATTACAGAATGAAGTAAAAAGAATACTTGAGATGAGCAGGTGATACATATGGAGATTGGTGCAACAAAATCAGTTCAAGATCGACTAAAAACAACAAAGATTGAAGAAAGCAAAGGTGCTTCACTTGTGTTCTGCTGGGACACACATTTGACGAAAATAAAAGGAAGAAATGTCTTGTTTATTGTGAATGCCAGTAATCGTTATACAATAGCAATGACAGATATTGAACCAAGAAACTGGAATTACTATACAATGTATATCCGCAGTGTGATTCATGGCGTGATGCAGGAAATGGGATATTCCGAGGAACAGATAGGGCAGTATTTTAAAATGTCAGGCGATACAACTGTAACAAAAACTCATGGTAGGAAATCGGTTGGTGGCATTAACAGAATGGTAATGGATGCACAGTATTTTGGTAAAAAGCTGGAGAAAGAAGTAAAGTATCAATGGGAACTTAGTGAGTATATAAACAGAGATATTTGTCAGCCTGAGGGATTTGATGCATATGGATATCCGAGTGAACTTTTTAAATTAGACATGGAACGATTATGGATTATTTCTAAGAGAAAGCCTGCAAAGATAATCGATTTTACCAAATACATAGATACCAATCGCAGTACTAACCATTAGCACAAAAGAATTATTAAAGCAATTGTTTGGGCATAAGAAGTTAGTTTGCAATGACGAAAAGCAAGATGTATAAAATAATTCGTCGCTAAAAAAGTGACGAAAAAAGCGACGGAAAAGGAGAACATAATAAATAGTTGTTATGCAGTCAAAATGGAACTCACAGAATGCATTACAGATTATGATATTTTTTTGAAGATATGGGATTTACTAAAGAGGCAGTAAGGAATAGAGATGTATTGATAGAATCTAAAGAAAGGAATGCTTTTATGAGCAAAGAATTATAGATAAGATATGGTTTCAATGGGTAAACCTTATTCTAGATACAGGTCATTTAATGATGCAGTTTCTTTGACAATATTCATTGCAATAGATAGATGTGCGGATTTATTAAGCCGCAGGCGAGAAGCGTCATTAATAAAATGAGTAGAGAGGAATTGATAGATTTAATGGGAAAAGGACCAGCAACCAGATATGTTTTATATAAAGGATTGAGTGATAATTGAGTTTTATTTTATAAAAAACTCAATTATCACTCAATTGAAATGAAATGTTATGTAGGATGACATGGCAGTTGAGCACATATTACTATTTTTAGAGGAGTGGCGGATGATAATGAAAAAATCAGAAAAATGGAAAACAATTTTTAAAAGTAAAAGCCTGATATACATTGTAATTGTATTTGCAGTTGCTCCAGTGGTGATTAATCTGGGACTAGTGTTTACAGATATCATATATGAGAAGACGGGAAATACATTAACCGCAAAGGGATTAAATAATGCAGAATGGTTAGGCTTTTGGAAACAGTATTTGGCTATTGCAATTTCTTTTGTTGGATTATGCGTGGCATATGTTTCTTCCAACACGGACAGAAAGCATAAACTGCAGGAAGAACAAGCACAACAATATTTGGAGGAAGTAAGGCAGGAAGAAAATGTTTTGGTTGATGTAACACAAGGTTTTAATACCAGTATAGTTTATAAAGCACTATTACAACAGTCGAAGTCCGCTAATATCTATGATGGCAGAATGGTGTTGACAAATGCTAGAGCTAATATGGATCAAATGCATATAAAATTTGAAATATTAACAGAATTGTGTGATGATTTTAAAAAGTGTGAGAACTGCAGGTATTTACCTTGCATAGATAGAAAAGTTATGATTGAATTAAGAGACTTATTTTATGATATAGAAAAACATTATTTTAATATGCTTGATATAGGTGAGAGTTTTCTTGAATGCTTAGATAAAGAGCAAGAACGAATAAAATTGTTGGAAACAGAAACAAAAATACAAAATAATACAGAAGAACTTATAGAATTATATAAAAATCAGGGATTAACTGACAATGTATATTTATCACAACAAGATTTGCAGAGTATTTAAGAAACAGATAAAAAATCTCGAAAAATCAAAATTGAGATTAGAGGAAATGAATAAAGCTATATCAGAGATACAAAAAGAGATAGATTACATAAATAAGGATGCACGTCCGAAATTTATCAGATATTGCAAAATATATATTGACATGAAAAAGGAACATGCCAGAGAGTTAAGAAAAACAGGGAATATTCAGTACAATAAGATGAATGAAAAATTGTAAGATAAACAGGAGGTTCAAAATGTTATTTTTATGTTATCCCAAATGTTCAACATGTCAGAAAGCGAGGAAATGGCTTGATGAACATGGTATAAAGTATACAGAACGTCACATTGTGGAGAAAAATCCAACATATGATGAATTAAAGGCGTGGTATCAGCAGAGCGGTCTGCCAATAAAGAAGTTTTTTAATACAAGTGGTTTGGTCTATAAAGAAATGCAATTAAAGGATAAGCTAACATCAATGAGTGAAGAGGAACAGTTAATGTTGCTTGCTACGCATGGAATGTTGGTAAAGCGTCCAATGATGATAACTCATGATATTGTGTTAGTTGGATTTAAGGAAGCTGATTGGGAAGAAGCTCTTTTATGAGCAAAGAATTACAGATAAGAAATAGCACTGTTGATTTCTTGGTTTTCACACGAGATGCAGGAGAAGACGGAATAGAAGTCAGGGTTCAGAATGGCGATGTATGGCTTACGCAGAAAGCAATTTCGCAGCTTTTTGATGTAGATAGAAGTGTGATTACAAAACATCTGAGCAATATTTTTAAAGAGGGAGAATTAGATGAAAATTCAGTTTGTGCAAAATTTGCACAAACTGCGGATGATGGGAAAACATACAATTATAAGTTCTATTCATTAGCAGCTATTATTGCTGTGGGGTATCGAATTAATTCAGAACGGGCAACGCAGTTCAGGACATGGGCAACCAAAGTGTTGGATACATTTACAAAGCAGGGTTATGTTCTTGATAAAAGCAGATTGATTAATGGACAGATTTTCGACGAAGATTATTTTGAGCATCTTATTGCTGAGATTCAGGAAATCAGAGCAAGTGAGAGAGGATTTTACCAGAAAATCACAGATATATACGGGTGATATGGAAAAGGATATCAGGACACACCCTATTCATGTTGTGAAATGGAACGGAACAAAATGGAAGAATTATATTCGTTATATGGATTGTCTTAATGCTAGAAGGTAGCTTTGCAGTATCAGAAGTTAAAGGAAGAACTGGAAAGTAAGTATGCAGATGATAGGGTAGCATACACTAATGGAAAACAAGATATGATAGACGTTATTCTTGATAACCAATAAATTTTTCCCTTGCAGAGGCATTAGTTTTTATGATAGGATACTGCATAATACGGATAAATAAGAATAGTAAATATGATTTTGAAAAAGCTGTGGTTCTGTTGAATGAAGCAATAGACTTAAATAGTAAAGAAAAAAATATTAAAGACTTACAGGAAACAGCAGATTATTTTTGGAAAACTGTTATATTGCAGGTATAAACCATGAAAATCGATAGGAGGTGCAAGGTATGATGGAAGAACATATAGTATTAAGTGAACGACCGGAAGACCAGCTTAAAGCTGTGGAGTGGGCACGTGAACAAAAGAAGAAAATCCTTGATGATAAAAGCAGACGTATTGCGGATGCACTCATGGAGAAAATGACATCCTTGATTATGAAGAATGGTGTGCAAAAATAAAATGCGTACAATTTGGGTACACCAGAAATGTAACCGTATAAATAAAACATAAAATCGTATCAAAATGATGCGATTTGTATAGAGGAAATAACTGCTTTTAGTGCTGGTGATGTATATGAAGTATCGGGACAAGCAATAAAGTCTGTAACATGGTTTACGACAAAAGGAAAGTTACAGTGACGCATTGCAACAGGAAGTAAAAAGAATGGGGTGATTGTTATGGCGATGTATGCGTACAAAGATAAGGATAGAACAACAAGAGTTTTAGCAAAAGATACAACAGAAAGAGATAAAGGGATTCGATATTATTGTCCTAATCTGAAATGTAGAGCAAAGATGTTCATAAGAAGTTGTGATGGAGAGAGTAAATCCTTTTTTGCTGCTTCAGGAAATCCAGGACATATTGAACATTGCCCATATGGTTCTGAGAATACATATAATCCGGAAAAAACAAAAGAAGAAGGATTTAATTCGGATGACGCAATAAGTAATTTGATGAAGGTTACATGGCAAAAGAAAGTAAGTGAGACTAAGGCAAAAAAAGCAGTAGGTGATGTATCGGAAGGAGCGGTTGTGCCACATACAATTTTGCAGATTTATGATATGTGTAAAGCACATTATTGTGAAGATACTTTTAATCTTCAACAAATTGGTCAAATTCTTTTAGATAGTAGAAGTGTCTATATGTATCCAAAAGGTGTATTTGGATACAGAATTATTGAAGCGAAATGTAGAGCACATTTATATGATCATGATGATGAAAACATTTATCTTGAAACTCCAATAGATAAGGAACTGGCTAGAATGGAAGAAAAGATAAGTAAGAAGAAGGCTGTTGAATTATTTGAAAATGAATACCTGAATCAATATGAAGTTGGAACCTTTCAGATGCTGGCAGCGATTCATAAGTACCTGTTTGATGAGATCTATGATTTTGCTGGAAAAATACGAACGGTAAACATTGCAAAGGGTAATTTTCGATTTGCACCAGTGATGTATCTTAAGACAGCAATTGAGAACATTGAGAAAATGCCACAGACAACATTTGATGAAATTATTGAAAAGTATGTTGAGATGAATATTGCGCATCCGTTCCGGGAAGGCAATGGACGAAGCACAAGAATATGGCTTGATTTAATATTGAAAAAAGAATTAAACAAGATCATTGATTGGAGTACTGTAGATAAAGAAGATTATCTACTTGCGATGGAAAGAAGCCCGATTAAAGATATCGAAATAAAATACATTTTAAAGCAGGCTTTGACGGACAAAGTTGATGATAGAGAAGTGTATATGAAAGGCATTGATCATAGTTATTATTATGAAGGTTATGCTGTGTACAAGGCGCAGAATTTATAAGTATATCCGCTGTTATGCGCATGGATGGAATGATTAAAAAGATATGCAGGAACAGGGAGTTTGTTCCTGCATGGAAATAGCTGACTGGCTGTTTTTCTTGTAAAGAAATAAAAAACAAATGTGGAGAAACAATATGAATTGGCAAAAACTATTTGCATCACATATTTTAGAGCGGGGATATGATTATTATTGTGATGGTGCAGTTGAAAATATAGAGATCGGACGCGATGATTTACGAGCTGATGTCGTTGGAACCGAGGACTACGAGGTTGAGATTTCCTTAAATGACGGGGAAGTCACAGATATGTACTGTTCGTGTCCATTTGCTGCAGGTGGAAATAATTGTAAGCATATGGCAGCGGTGTTATATGAATGGACTGCTGATATTATGGATGAAGATGAGCCAGAAGATACAGACAACGAGGACGAGGACGATGATGAGGATGCGGAAAGCATGGATTTATTTGAGCCTGCAGTTACCGTCTGTGATTATAAGAAAAAATCAGCTGCTGTGGAAAAACTGGTGACATCTGCAGAAAGGGATATTGTGCAAGCATTTCTTGTGTCTGTCTTGGCAGAAGATAAAAAATTATTGCTTCGTTTTCGGAATATGGTAAACAAATGTGCAACAAAAGAAGACGTCGAAGATTATTTTGAACAGATTGATGAAATAGCGGATCGCTATCTGGGAAGAGATCATTTTATCAATTATTATCAGGCATATGATTTTAAGTTGGAGCTGGAAGAAATCATAGATAAAGATGTCCGTCGCATGATTGACAATGGAAGCCACATAAGTGCGTTTCATGTGATGAACCATATTTTTGTGTTGTTGGGGAATGTCGACATGGATGATTCCGGTGGGGAAACAAGTATGTTGGCAGAGCAGATTTATCAACTGTGGTTAGAGTTGCTTACTAAGGTCAATGCACAGGATAAAAGGAAAATGTTTATCTGGTTTACCACGCATATGGATGGTTCTGTTATCGATTATTTGGAAGAATATATCGAACAGATCATTATGGAAGAATTTAAGGAACCGGAGTACGAGCAGGATAAACTTTCTTTTATGGAGGAAATGATTGAGAAAGCAGAGAAAAAAGATTCTGGTTGGAGCAGAGATTATGCGGTAGGTAAATGGACGGTAACATATCTGAAAACATTAGAAGAGAAAAATGCACCAGAGGATCAGCTGGAAGAAATATGTAAAAAATACTGGAACAATTCCGGGGTAAGAAGATATTACATAGACAGATATTTTGAGAAAAAAGAATATGATCGTGTGCTTCAGGTATTGGATGAAAGCATCGAATTGGACAAAGCGTATCGAGGTCAGGTTTTAGAATATAACCAGAAGAAAAAGGAGATTTATCGTTTACAGGGAAACAAAAGTGCGTATATCGAACAACTTTGGAAATTAGTACTTGAACAAAGTGCGGGAGATTTAGACATTTATAAAGAATTGAAAGCACAATATTCAGAAAAGGAATGGCTGATAAAAAGAGAAGAACTGTTCAAAAAACTTTCGGCAAATGCACATATAGACAGATTGTACAAGGAAGAAAAATTATATGACCGGTTGCTTGCATATGTATTAAAAAGTTCTGGATTGTATGCAGTGCAGTCGTATGAAAATGTTCTGAAAAAAGAATATCCAAAGCAGATTTTAAGTAAATATCAGGGTGAAGTAAACAAGATGGCTTCTTGCACCGGAAATCGAAAACATTATGCAGATCTGGTAGCGTTGCTGCGGAGAATGAAGCGGATTAAAGGTGGATCTGAGATTGTGGAAACAATTGTCGAAGAATGGAAGATAAAATATAGAAATCGTCCGGCGATGATGGATGAACTTAGCAAATTATAAGCGCATGCGACTAAGAAAGATACCGTTGATTTTATGCAGACTAACCAGATAGATGTAAAGGTTATTGATGTGGTATGTAAAATCATAGACGAAGTTTCATTTGCAGGGGCTGATTCCGTTATGCATGGCACGATAGAAAAAATGGCAGAACACTGACAAAAAGTTATGGAAAATTTTCCTGATGAATTTATAAGTTCATCAAAGTAGTGAAACTCATGCAGGAATATGTTATACTAAAGGCAGACAAAGCTGGAGGATATATGGATGAGCACCTGCAAGGCACTGTTATCTAAAATTACAAATAAAAATGCTTTTTACGAGCAGGAGGATATGACACAGAATATTTTTGCGTTCCGTGTGGTGGGAATCTGCATTTTATTCTATTCGTTTGTGATGATTCTGAACTGCCTGCATATTTTTATCGTGGATCAGGCGATTTTTATCAGAGGCTATGTGGTGGCATGTGTGCTGACGCTGATTTATGGATTGCTGCTTGTGAAGATGGGGCTTGAGCACCCATTTACCAAGTATCTCAGCGTTACGGCCATCGGGTTGATCGTCATGGCCGCGAGTGCATCCCTTACCTACCATATGATCATTATTATGATGATCCCGATTATCATTGCAAGTATGTATACTTCAAAGAGACTGTCGGTTTATGCCTTTATCTTTACAGTGGGTGGGATTACGATCAGTACTTATGTGGGCTATTATTTTGGGGTATGTGATGCAAACATGGCACTGCTGACGGTGACATCACTGGATCATCTGCAGAAGGATGGCGTGTTTTTGCTCAACAAAGTAAACGAAAATCCTATGGTTACGCTGGCACTTTATTATGTGATGCCGCGATCGCTGATGGCGGTTGCATTTTATTATGTAAGTAACAGTGTAAACAGTATTGTGCGCAAGACCATGGAAAATGCAATGCGTATGGTACAGGCGGCTTCCATGGATGATATGACGGGACTTTACAGCAAAAATAAACTGCTTGAAACAGTGGAACATATGGAGCCAAAAGAACGCCCGGTTGTGGTTATTTATTGGGATGTCAACCAGTTGAAATATGTAAACGATACGTTTGGTCATTTGTACGGAGACCAGCTGATTGCTAAAATTGCGGGATCCATTCGGGCAGCAGTGACGAGTGAGGAAACCAATGCTTACCGTTACGGTGGGGATGAATTTCTTATGATTATTCCGGATGGGACACAGGAGATTGCAGAAGATGTCATTGAAAAGTGGAGGCAGGTGATGAAGCCGATTCAGAAAAACAGTGAGATTCCGGTATCTGCCTCCGTGGGATATGCTGTGGGAAAATATGAAAATATAATGGAACTGATCGAGATCGCAGATCAGAGAATGTATAAGGACAAACAACTACGCCGCCAGTAGCGGCGTATTTTATGGCTCAGAGGGATAACAGAACCAGAAAGGGGATAGAGAAAATTTGAAAACAAACAAATATGAAATAGATATGTGCAATGGTTCGATCATGGATAAACTGATCTCGTTTGCACTCCCACTCATGCTGTCTGGAATTTTACAGCTGATGTTCAATGCGGTGGATATCGTTGTTGTGGGGCACTTTACGGGAAAACAGGCACTGGCGGCAGTGGGATCGACCACGGCACTCATCAACGTGTTCACCAATCTGTTTATCGGAATTTCGCTGGGGGCTAACGTGCTTGCGGCACGTTTTTTTGCGTCCGGCAGGGAAAAAGAAATGTCAGACACGGTACATACCGCCATTCTGCTGGCACTGATCAGCGGAATTCTCATGGCAGGAATCGGGGTAATCAGTGCAAAAGGTGCGCTGCTTCTTATGGGAACGCCGGACAATGTCATTGCACAGTCAACCCTTTACATGCGGATTTATTTTCTGGGGATGCCGTTTTTTATGCTCTATAATTATGGGGCAGCGATTCTGCGTGCGGTGGGAGATACCAAGCGGCCGTTGTTGTTTCTGGTGATTTCCGGATGTGCCAATGCGCTGCTGGATCTGATTCTTGTGATCGGTTTTCATCTGGGGGTGGCAGGCGTAGCCACTGCGACGATTACGGCACAGATGATCTCCTGCATTCTGGTTTTGTTATGCCTGTACCGCACCGACAGCTGCTATCAGCTGCGCTTTTCGAAGCTGAAAATAAAAAAGGTTTATCTGCTGCAGATTTTTCAGGTGGGAATTCCTGCCGGGATTCAAAGTACGGTTATTAACTTTTCAAACGCGCTGCTGCAGTCTTCCGTGAATTCCTTCGGAGATACGGCGATGGCGGGGTATACAGCGGCAAATAATATTTTGGGATTTTTGTATATGTCGGTAAATTCCATTACACAGGCATGTATGAGTTTTACGAGTCAGAATTATGGTGTGGGAAAATATAAACGTATGGATCGTGTGCTGATCGACTGTCTGATTCTTACGGTCAGTGTTCCCCTGCTGCTGGGATGTGGCGCATGGCTTTTCGGACCGCAGGTACTTAGTATATATACGAGAGAAAAGGATGTGATCGAGAGTGGCATGGAGATTCTTGCCATTACAACAGTGCCGTATTTTCTGTGTGGCATTATGGATTTGTTTCCTGGAGCACTGCGGGGGATGGGACATTCGGCAGTGCCGATGATCCTGTCGGTGATCGGTACGGTCGGAACGAGAATTCTCTGGATTTTTGGATTTTTCCCACATCACAAATCGTTGTACTTCCTGTTTATTTCTTATCCGGCATCCTGGATCATCACGATTGTGATGCAGGTCATCTGTTTTTATTTTGTGAGAAAAACGGTGCGCAGGGAATTGATGCGGGGATAAAACGCAGCGCAAAAAATGTGCCCAAAAATCGGAAACGATTTTTGGGCATTTAGTTTCTTGAAGAAAGAAAGAGAACATGCTACCATAATGGAAACTGAAACAAAGAAAATAGTTTCCTTCCGGCAGAAAGGATGAAAAGAATGAATAAAGAACTGAAAGAGAACATTATGCAGGGAACGTTGCAGGCATTCAATCAAAAGGGTTTGAAATTTACGATGGATGATATTGCAAAGATTTTAGGGATCAGTAAAAAAACGATTTATCAAGTGTTTCGTGATAAGGAGGCTTTGTTTCTGGAAACGGTGGACTATTTGTTTGACCGGATCAAGGACAGTGAGCAGAAGATCGTAGAGAATCAGGAGATGGATACCCTGCAAAAGATTCACACAATCCTTGGTGTGATGCCGGAATGTTATCAGGATGTGGATTTTCGACAGTTATATCAGTTAAAAGAAAAATATCCGGAGATTTATCATCAGGTGGAAGTACGGCTCGAAACAGGCTGGGAAACGACCATTGCCCTGTTGGAACAGGGCATGCAGGAAGGTGTGATCCGTCCGGTCCGGATTCCGATTTTAAAGATGATGCTGGAAGCATCGTTAGAGCAGTTTTTCCAGCGCGATATCCTGCTGCAGAATGAAATTACTTATGCGCAGGCATTGCAGGAGGTTGTCGGGATTCTGATGTATGGAATTGCTTCGGAGAGGTAAAACGAAAGGGGAGCATAAAGAAGCATGGAGAGGTTGTATTGGAACAATGACTGGAAATTTGCCGAAACATGGGAAGAAGCCATGAAAGAGGCAGTATATCCGGAAAATGAGATGGAGGATGTGCGGCTGCCGCATACCTGCAAAGAGCTTCCGTATCATTACTTTGATGAGCATGCGTATCAGATGCTGTGTGGATATCGCAGACATTTTATGGCGCCGGAAGCGTGGCAGGGGAAAAGTGTGGAACTGACCTTTGAGGGCGTGGCACATGATGCGGTTGTTTATGTCAATGGGACAGAAGTGAAAGCGCACCATTGCGGTTATACGGCATTTTCCGTGGAACTTGCAAAATACCTGAAATATGGGGAGGACAATGTACTTGCGGTGCGTGTCGACAGCCGGGAAAATTTGAATATTCCGCCGTTCGGATATGCCATAGATTACATGACTTTTGGCGGGATGTATCGTGAGGTTTACGTGCAGGTGAGAAATAAGACACATCTTGCAGATGTATTTGTCAAGTCACAGATACATCCTCTGCAGGTGACTACAGAGATTACGGTACAGAATATTTCGGATGGGATAACGTTGCAGCAGGAAATCCGCAAAAAAGGCGAGGGTGCATATAGTCCCCTGGGACAGAAGCCGGTAAAACAGACAAATGTGCAAACCGTTTTTCCGGTGCAGGAGATCTGTTTGTGGGAACCGGAAAATCCACATTTGTATGAAATCCGGACAAGTTTGTGGAAAAATGGGGAAATGATAGATGCGCGTGTGGATATCACAGGGTTTCGGGAAGCCGGATTCCGGAAAGATGGTTTTTATCTGAACGGAAAGAAATTGCGGCTTCGTGGGTTAAACCGTCATCAGAGTTATCCGTATGTGGGATATGCAGCGCCGGCATCCATGCAGATTTTCGATGCCGATATTCTCAAAAAAGAACTTGGCGTGAATGCTGTGCGCACTTCCCATTATCCGCAGTCGCAGGATTTTATCCGTCGTTGTGATGAAATTGGTCTGCTTGTGTTTACCGAGTTTCCGGGGTGGCAGCACATCGGGGATGAAGAATGGAAGCGGCAGGCGGTGCAGAATTTAAAGGAAATGATCGTGCAGTACCGCAATCATCCTTCCATTATTCTCTGGGGCGTGCGGATTAATGAATCACAGGATGACGATGTTTTTTACAGGGAAACAAACCGGGTGGCACATGAACTGGACGATACGCGTGCAACCGGCGGAGTGCGGATGCTAAAGAAAAGCCATCTTCTGGAGGATGTTTATACGTACAACGATTTTCTTCACGATGGCAGACATCCGGGGTGTAATCCGAAACGAAAAGTTACACCAGATATGAAAAAACCGTATCTGATCAGTGAGTATAACGGGCATATGTTTCCGACCAAGCCGTTTGATGATGAGGAACACCGGACGGAGCATGCAATCCGTCATGCAAATGTATTGAATGCGGTGGCACAGGAGCCGGACATTGCAGGAAGTTTTGGCTGGTGTATGTTTGACTATAATACGCACAAGGATTTTGGCAGCGGTGACCGGATCTGTTACCATGGCGTGATGGATATGTTCCGCAACCCGAAACTTGCGGCGGCGGTGTATAGCAGTCAGCAGGAAGATACACCGGTTTTAGAACTGAGTTCTTCGATGGATATCGGAGAGCATCCGGGCGGAAATCGCAGCGGAAACTGGATGATTACAAATGCGGATGCTGTGCGGATGTTCAAAAACGGCAAATTGATCAAAGAGTATCATCGGGAGGACTCCCCATATCGTGCACTGGCGCATGGACCGATTCCTGTGAATGACTTTATCGGAAATGCGATTGTCGAAAATGAACCGATGAAACCGAAACAGGCCAGACTGATGGGGCAGCTGCTTAACATGACGGCGTATTACGGGCTGAACAATCTTCCGGCAAAGTTCTACCTTCTGGCATTGCGGCTGATGGTCTGCTATCACATGAAACCAAAGGATGCGGTTGCGCTTTACACACGTTATGTCGGGGACTGGGGGACGACTTCCACGGTCTATAAGTTTGAGGCTGTCAGGGACGGAAAAGTGGTAAAGACTGTGATCAAGGAGCCGATGCAGCAGGCACATCTGGAGGTGAAGGTAAGTGCACATAACCTGACCGAAGGCAGAACCTATGATATGGCGGCGGTTCGTATCCGGGCGCTGGATGAAAATGGAAATGTGCTGGTTTTTTTCAATGAACCGGTGCAGTTTGAAGTGAAAGGTGTTCTGGAACTGATCGGTCCAAAGACCATATGTTTACAGGGAGGTATGGGTGGTACTTATGTAAAGACGACCGGACAGGCCGGAGAAGGAATTTTGACAATTGAAAATGCGCAGACGGGGAAAATCTGTGAACATTTTCAGGTGGCACGGGAAGAGTAAGGGGGAAATACAATGAAATTATCAGCAAAAGAAAAAACGGCATTCGGCCTGGGGGCTGTCGGAAAAGATATGGTATATATGCTTTCGGCGAGCTATATTCTGTATTATTACCAGGATGTTCTCGGAGTAAGTGCGATGGCAATGGGAATTATTCTCATGGCAGCGCGGGTGTTTGATGCATTTAACGATCCGATTATGGGAGTAATTGTTGCAAAAACCAGAACACGCTGGGGAAAATTCCGTCCATGGCTTCTGGTTGGAACCCTGTGCAATGCGATCGTGCTGTATCTGATGTTTGCCGCACCGCCGGCATGGAATGGAAGTGGGATTGTGGCATATGCAGCCATTACTTATGTTGTGTGGGGAGTCACCTATACCATGATGGACATTCCTTTCTGGTCGATGATTCCGGCATTTACAGAAGGCGGAAAAGAGCGCGAAAATTTAACAACTATGGCGCGTTCCTGTTCGGGTGTCGGTTCCGCTCTCGTTACGATTATTACGATGAAATGTGTGTATATGCTGGGACAGGGAAATGAGCGCACGGGTTTCCGCTGGTTTGCACTTATTGTTGCGGTATTGTTTGTGCTGTTTATTACGATCACCTGTCTGACGATCCGGGAAAAATCCACGGTTCATATGGAAACACCGACCGTACGGCAGATGTTTTCGGCGCTGATTCACAACGATCAGGCAATGACGGTTGTCATCACCATTGTACTGATTAACTGCTCTTTGTATATTACGTCCAATCTGCTGTTGTATTTTTTCAAGTATGATGTGAGTGGGGAGAGCTGGTATAACAGCTATACACTTTTCAGTACATTTGGCGGAGCGGTACAGATTTTGTCCATGATGGTATTGTTTCCGCTGCTGCGGAAGTTTATGAGCAGTATCCGTGTGTTCTACCTGAGCTTTGGAATGGCAATCGCAGGGTATGCGATTCTGCTTGTGCTGATGATTGGCGGTCATACTGTGCTTGGAGCCCTGGTGGTGCCGGGCTTTTTGATTTTTGCGGCATTTGGCATGCTGACTGTGCTTACCACGGTATTTCTGGCAAATACGGTAGATTATGGGGAAATGAAAAATCACCGCCGTGATGAAAGTGTGATTTTTTCCATGCAGACGTTTGTTGTGAAACTGGCTTCGGGAGTTGCCGTGCTGATCGCAGCGGTCTGTCTGTCTCTCTGTAACCTCAAGCAGGATACAAGTGCGGCGGTTGTTGCGCGTGCAGCGGATTCTTCGGTGCTGGGACTGCGGCTGACGATGGCGGGAATTCCGATGATCGGTCTTTTCATCGCGGTATTGGTATTTCGGAAAAAATATATTTTGACAGAGAAAAAGCTGCAGGAGATTAATGCAGCAATTAAAAATCAGGAGAACTGCTAAAAGAAAGGATGACAGCTATGATTCGTAAAATTGGACAGGCATTCGTACTGGATACGGCACATACAACATATGCATTTTCCATTCTGCCGGGGGGACATCCGGAGCATCTGTATTACGGGAGAACTATTCATATCGAGCATCCGGATGATCTTGAAATTCTTGTGGAAAAGCATGTGTTTGCACCGGGAAATGTGAATATCTGTGAAAAAGAGCATGCCGGTTTTTCGCTGGAGGATGTGCGGCTGGAAATGTCTTCGTACGGAAAGGGCGATATCCGTGAGCCGTTTGTTGAGGCTATTCTTTATGATGGGGCAAAGACTCTGGATTTCCGCTATGAAGATGCCGTTATTACCGGGGAAAAAGATGCGCTGGACGGACTTCCGGGTTCCTATGGAAGTGCGGGAGAAGTGCAGCAGCTGTGTGTGACAATGGTGGACCGGCAGTATGATCTGAAGCTGTTGCTCTACTACTATGTCTATGAGGCGGCAGATGTGATCGGACGGAGTGCGAAGATTGTCAATGCCAGCAGTCAGGATGTACAGCTTACCCGTCTGATGAGTCTGCAGCTGGATTTTGATGACAGTGATTATATTTTTACGACATTTCGCGGCGCATGGGCGCGGGAGATGCACCGCTGTGACCAGACGCTGACCGGTGGCAGAATTGTCAATGATTCTTTTACCGGAACCACGTCGAGCCGGGCAAATTCGTTTGTGATGCTGAGCCGTCCGAAAACGGGAGAAGATCGGGGAGACTGTTACGGATTTCATCTGATCTACAGTGGAAATCACTGTGAGACTGCGGAGGTCAGCAGTTTTGGAAAACTCCGGCTTCTTACGGGGATCAATCCACGGGAATTTTCGTGGAAACTGGAGCCGGGAGCACAGTTTCAGGCACCGGAGGCCTTTATGACCTATGCACCGGATGGATGGGGAGGCATGAGCCGGCGGATGCATGCGTTTATCCGGGAGCATATCGTGCGCGGATATTGGAAAAACAGGCCGCGCCCGGTACTTTTAAACAGCTGGGAGGCCTGCTATTTTGATATCAGTGAGAGCAGGCTCTTAAAGCTGGCAAAGGCGGGAAAAGATGCCGGAATCGAATTGTTTGTGGTGGATGACGGCTGGTTTGGCAGACGAAACGATGACACTTCTTCGTTGGGAGACTGGGTGCCGAATACAAAAAAACTGCCCGGCGGCTTATCGCGCCTTGCCAGAAAAATTACAGATCTGGGGCTTTCTTTTGGAATCTGGGTAGAGCCGGAGATGGTCAGTGTGGACAGTGACCTTTACCGGAAGCATCCGGACTGGACCATTGAAATTCCCGGAAAACCACATGCAGAAGGACGAAACCAGAGAATTCTGGATCTTGGCAGGAGAGAAGTGCAGGAGTATATCATTGCCAGTATGACAAAGGTCTTTTCTTCGGCACCGGTTTCTTATGTGAAGTGGGATATGAACCGGACGTTTTCCGATTATTATTCACAGAGTCTGCCGGCTGCACAGCAGGGAGAGGTGGCACATCGTTATGTGCTGGGACTGTACCGGTGCATGGAGGAACTGACCCGTCGTTTTCCGGAAATTTTATTTGAAGGGTGTGCAGCAGGCGGAAACCGTTTTGATCCCGGCATTTTGTGCTATTTTCCACAGATCTGGGGAAGCGATGACACAGATGCCTGTTGCAGGGCGGACATACAGACAAATTACAGTTACGGGTATCCGCTCTCGACGGTGAGTGCACATGTATCTGCGTGTCCGAACCATCAGACGCTGCGCCGGACACCGCTTACGACCCGCTTTGCAGTTGCCGCATTCGCAGTGCTGGGGTATGAATGTAATTTCTGTGACTGTACCAGAGAGGAACTTGAGGAGATCAGGGCTCAGATTGCACTGTACAGGAAGTGGCGTAGTGTATTGCAGCAGGGCACATTTTATCGTGGGCGGACATTTGCTGACGGAAATCTCACAGAATGGACCTGTGTTTCAGAAGATCAGACACAGGCAGTCGGCATGCTGATGCAGAAACTTGCGGAACCGAATACACAGTTTCATGCGTATTATCCCAAAGGACTTGCAAAAGAGAAACGGTACCATTTTACCAACCGCGCGTTAACGTACAGTATTCTGGAGTTTGGGGATCTGGTCAACACGGTTGCTCCGGTACATATCCGCCCGGATTCTGTGACACATCATCTGCTGGCAAAATTTGTAAAGATGGATGGGGAAACGGAGGATTTCTGTGCATACGGGGATGCCCTGATGTATGGAGGTGTACATTTGCACCCGGCATTCGGAGGCACCGGGTATAATGAGAACGTACGGTATTTTCCGGATTTTGCGTCTCGTTTGTATCTGATGGATTGCAATTTATAGCCGAAAAGTGCTATGATACAAAAGAGCAATTCAGGCAGGACAGGAGATAAGAAAATGCAGAAACGAAAAAACAGATGGTACATAGCCGTTGTAGCAGTTATAATTTTAGCAGTTGTTCTGGTATTGGCAGTTGTGCTGGGGAAAAAGGGAAAGAACAAAAAAGATCCAAAGATGATTGAGCCGACGCAGCAGGAGCAGGCATCGGAAATACCGACGGAAACAGAGGAAGTATTTGATTATTCCGCTACGGAGACCGCAGAGACAAAATCGCTTCCGAAGTCCGTTGTTAGCAAGCAGGGAATTCTCATTGATGTGGATGCCGGAACGATTCTGGCTGGAAAAGATGCATTAAAACGTATGATTCCAGCATCTATGACCAAAATCTTTACCGTGCTGGTAGCAGCGGAAAATATTAAGCCAGAGCAGCTGGACGAGCTGGTTACCATCAGTATTGATGCCACAGATTTCAGTTATAGTAATGACTGCAGCAATACCGGATACGAAGTGGATGAGCAGGTAACGGTAAGGGATCTGTTTTATGGAACCATTTTGCCATCAGGGGCAGATTCTGCGGTTTCTCTGGCAACTTATGTGGCCGGTTCACAGGAAGCATTTGTGGATATGATGAATCAGGAACTGGAAAAAATGGGATTGTCGGAGACCACACATTTTACTAACTGTGTCGGCATATACAATGATGACCATTACAGTACGCCGTATGATATGGCAATGATTTTAAAAGCCGCAATGGACAATGATCTGTGCAGGGAAGTTCTTGGAACGCGAACCTATACGACATCAAAATCCAAACCACATCCAGAGGGGATTACAATATCCAACTGGTTTTTGCGGAGAATTGAAGATAAGGATACACACAGTGAAATTATCGGGGCAAAGACTGGCTTTGTGAATCAGTCCGGAAGCTGTGCGGCAAGTATGGCACAGACACCGGATGGAAAAGAGTATATCTGTGTGACTGCAGGATCCACCAGCAGCTGGCGCTGTATCTATGATCATGTGGATATTTACGATGCGTTTCTGCCGGAGACGGCACAGCCTTTTGAAGGTGAAGAGGTAACACAATAAAAAGGAACAGCGAAAGCTGTTCCCTGTTGTTTAAAGAATGATGATATTGGCACAATTGATATCTTCTCCAAGGCTGTAGACATTACCGCTGGTAAGCCCGACAACCACAGGACGGAGAATATAGTGCGGAATATTTTTGACCACACGCGCCTGTTCGCCGTTACTCAGTTCCACGATGCTGTCTACCGGATATAGAATCATGCTTTCAAGGAAGCTCTTCATGGCAGTTATGTCGAGTTCCATGGTCATGGACATAATCATTTCCACGGCATCTCTCTGGGAATAGGCTTTTTTATAGGGGCGTTCGGTAACCAGGGCATCATAGATATCCGCTACGGACAGAATCTTGGCATAGGGGCAGATTTTCTCCGCAGACACACCCATCGGGTATCCGCTTCCATTGATCTTTTCATGGTGTTGCAAAACACCAAGGCAGACAGCCGGAGAAAATTCCGGACGATCCTTGATCATGTTGTAACTGTATGTCGAGTGCTGCCGCATAATGGCAAATTCATCATCATCAAGTTTGCCCGGTTTGTTTAAGATAGCATTTGGAATTTTGGTTTTTCCAATGTCGTGCAGCAAACCACAGACACCGATTTCCCGTACTTCTTCGGGAGAGAGTCCCTGCTGCTTGGCAACGATCATGGAAATGGTTGCTACATCCACGCTGTGTTTGAAGGTGTATTCGTCACTGGTTTTGAGTGTAGAGATATCAATTGCGATGGCATCATTGCTTTTAATGGAACGCATCAGGTCATCGGCAATGCTCTCTGTGGTGGCAACCATTTCCTCGGAGGTTGTATTGTTGTAGATAAACTGGATACCGGTAGAGACACGTTCACGGATACTGGCAGAAAGAGTAACTTTTGCGCGGTCTTCGGTACGGAGCCGTTCGATATTTTTTTCTGCTTCCGGAGAAGTAGGAACCTGTTCTGGGTTTTCCTCTTCTTCCCCCTCCTGGATGTAAACAGACATAATACCCAGTTTCAACAGGGAATCAATCATATAATCATCCAGTTCGGCACCTCTGGCAACGAGATTACGTCCCAGACGGTCAACGACCGGATGATCGAGCTTCATGCCCGGTTTTAATTGTCTTGTTCTCATGTACTTTCGTTTTATCATATTTATATTTTACTATTTGTTGGATATTTTTCCAAGTTTTTTTGGAAAACTTTAGGAGAAATTTAGGAGAAATGATATGCTTCCACAACTTTTTTTAGATCGAATGAAACAAATGCTGGAGAAAGAATACCCGGCATTTCTAAACAGTTACGAAGATGCGCGTTATCAGGCACTGCGGATCAATCCGTCAAAAACTGACCGGAATCGGTTTGCTGAGGAAACTTCCTTTCACCTGCAGCCGGTGCCGTGGGAAGCGAACGGGTTTTATTACGAAAAGGAAGATCAGCCGGGAAAACATCCGTATCACGAGGCGGGCGTGTACTATATTCAGGAGCCGAGTGCCATGGCACCGGCTGCATATCTGGATGCACAGCCGGGCGAAAAAGTTCTGGATTTATGTGCGGCACCGGGGGGCAAAAGTACACAGATTGCGGCAGCGATGCAGGGAAAAGGGCTCCTTGTCAGCAATGAGATTCATCCGGCGCGGGCAAAGATTCTTTCCGAGAATATGGAACGGATGGGTGTAAAAAATGTGATGGTGACAAACGAGAGTCCGCAGACACTTGGGGGAATGTTTACGGAATATTTTGACCGGATCATGGTAGATGCTCCGTGTTCCGGGGAAGGAATGTTTCGCAAAAATGAACAGGCGTGTGAGGAGTGGAGTCCTGAAAATGTTCAGGTCTGTGCGGTGCGGCAGCAGGAAATTCTTGCATGTGCGGCCTCCATGCTCCGGCCGGGAGGACGTATGGTTTACTCTACCTGTACCTTTGCACCGGAGGAAAACGAGGGAACGATCAGCCGTTTTCTGGAACAGCATCCGCAGTTTCATATTGTGCCGGTGAAAAAATATCCGGGAATGGCAGACGGTGTAGCGGCATGGACAAAACATCCGGCAGCGGAGATTGGCGATACGATCCGGTTATTTCCGCATCATCTGCACGGAGAGGGACATTTCGTTGCGGTTCTGGAAAAAGAGGGAACCGTTTCGGAAAATTACCGGGGATATTGTGCGAATGGAGAAGAAAAACCGCTGGCAAAGGGAGAAGCAAAAGCGTATCTTGCAGGATTGCAGGAGTTTCTTGGAAAGATACCGGCAGATGATGCCGGGAGGCTGCTTCTTTTTGGAGAGCAGCTGTATCTGATGCCGGAACATATGCCGGCAACCAGACGGCTGCATGTGCTGCGTCCGGGCCTGCATCTTGGCACAGTTAAAAAGAACCGGCTGGAACCGGCACACGCACTGGCGCTTGCAATTTCTCCGCAGGAAGCATGCCACAGCTGGAATCTGTCTGTGGATGAAGCACGCGCGTATCTGGCCGGGCAGACGTTTCCGGCAGAAGGGGAGAAGGGCTGGTATCTGATCACGGTAGATGGATACAGCCTCGGCTGGGGCAAGCTTGCGGGTTTTGTGATGAAGAATCATTACCCGAAGGGGCTGCGGAAGCTGCTCTGATTTATAAAAGGAACCATATAAATTGGAAGACATATAATATCGCCGTCTTTGCAGAAATCTTTGGTGTATACCAGATATTTCTGTAGAATACGGTCGGAATATTTCAGTGAAAATGCATCCAGAGATTTATGTGTTTTATAACCGGATGATTTTACTTCTATCGGGCAAACTTTATTTTTTTGTGCAAGAAGAAAATCGACCTCATAGTTATGATGTGAGGTTTTGTTCATAAATGTATGGTAAAACAGCTCGTTTCCATTGGAGTGCAGAAGTTGTGCCACGACATTTTCATACAGATATCCAAGATTCGTTCCAAGTTTGTCGTTTAAAAGTTTTTCATAAATAATATTTTCTGTAAAATCCTTATCTTTGAACATTAAAGTCGTAAATAATCCGGTATCACAGAGAAACAACTTGAATTTTGATAAATCTTTGTTGGTTGCCATGCCGGCATTTGGATCATTTGCATGATAGGATACGAGAACAGTTTTGGAATCTTTCAGTTCTGCAATCAGCTCTAAAATTGTGTCAGCTCTTTCATTGGAGAGAACGCTGGATACCTGATAGCGGGAAGCATTTTTGTTCAGCTGTGCCGGAATGGAGTCAAATAAAAGAGAGAGCTTTCCGGTTGCATCTATTTTCTTAAAATCATCCTCATATAAATTTAAAATATCACGTTTTATAGCATCCACTTTGCGAAAATTGTTCGTCTGGATATATTCATCTATAGCCTGTGGCATTCCGCCAACTAGCATATATAGACGGAAATCCCGAAGGAGTTTTCGATTCATGCTCTCGCCTGCCGGTTTTTGAGCGGTAAATAATTTTTGCAAAAGAACCGGAGTTGTGGTATCGCCTAGCGCCCATAAAAACTCTTCATAATCCATCGGAAACATACTTATTTTTCGCTCTTCGCTTGGAATAAGTATATTTTGCACATTTTTTTTGATGGAAATCAGGGAACCTGTTTCAATGTAATCATAGCGATGATCTTTGACCAGCGATTTAATTGCCTGTCTTGCCAGTGGGCAAAGTTGTACTTCATCGAAAATAATCAGTGATTTTCGTTCTATCAGATCGGTTCTGTATTGAAATTGTAATTGTAAAAACAGATAATTTAAATCGGAAACATCTTCAAAAAGTTCACGGACATTTTTGGATGCCGTGGAAAAGTCAATCAGAATATAACTGTCATATTCATTTTTCGCAAATTCTTCCACAACAGTAGATTTCCCAATTCGACGGGCTCCTTCTATCAATAGTGCTGTTTTTCCTGCAGATTCCTGCTTCCAGGCTAAGAGCTTGTCATATATTTTTCGCTTAAACATAAACATCTCCTACAAATGCGCATTTTTTATATTGTTATTTTACCACAAATGCGCATTTTTTAAAGCACTGTTTTACCACAAATGCGCATTTTCTACAGGATTATATACTGTGACCGCCGCCACCACCGGAGTGGCCGCCACCACCGCCACCGCCGCCGGAATGTCCACCGCCGCTGCTACCGGAAGATACCGGACTGTAGGTGCGCGTCTGGTTGATAAATTGTGTGCGTGGGTTATTGATCTGCATCTGTGCATATAATCCGGTCATCACCTGTCTGCGGTCTGCCTTGTGGGAACGTGAACTCCACAGTGCGAAAAAGAGATTGAGAAACAGTGCAGCAACAATGGCCAGCAGCGCACTGCAGAGGTAGCGCATCGGTTCTGCAATTCGTTTGCCCTGCATCAGCGTTTCGATCTGGGTAAAGACCTTGTATGCACAGGTATAATAATTCTTATCGCGCGCGTAGGTATAAGTGTTATCGGTAATTGAACGTGCGCGGGAATTGGTGATGATTTTGTGCGCCTGTCCATCGCTGTAGAGATAAATCTCATTCAGGCAGCGGTCAATGACGAAGATCGTACCGTTGGCATGCGGACCAAAGACATCATCGAAATAATCTGCAGCAAAATCTTCGGTGGAAGATTTACTGTGTCCGGTTGTGGTTACAAAAGCCACATTACAGTATGCGGTCAGATCATACAGCTGCTTTTGCAGACTGTTTTCCTGGGAGTCTGTCAGAAAATCCGCAGAATCATCCAGCACATAAACGTAGCCGGTTTCCTCATTGGAAGCGGAAACTGCGGATGCACAAACCGGTATGGTGCTGGCGGAGAGTATCAGACAAAATACAAATGCCGTAAGGATATGTTTTATTTTACGCACGGTCATCACCTCCCTGTTTGTCAAATTGTGGCAGCCGGCGGGTGGACAACAGATTATACGCATGGATAATACTGATGAACGACACGAGGATGGCAGCCATGGAAAGAATTGCGGCTCCGTAATAGTAGAGATCCGATACCGGATGCAGGAACCATACCCCAAACGAAAGTACCGCAGCACAAAGCGGAAGAATCCAGCCAAGCGGATTCGTTTTTGCGGCTGGCTCCGGCTGGGCTTCAGGGGTTTTCGGTTTGTCTGCAGCAGAAGCTTTCTTCGATTGGATGAACATTTTGCCCCGGTCATTTGCCCCGGTATCTTTTTGGTGGATAGAAACGCATTCGTAACAATAGACACCGATGGAAAGCAGTGACAAAAGCAGGGTAGTCATTACCAGGGAAGAGGGCTGTAAAAATGCCGACCATGCCAAAAGCGCAAAGATCGGAATTGCCAGAAGCAGCGAACCGAGCAGATAACGCTTCGGATCAATCGGAATATCCGCAACGACCAGTCCGGTCTGTCCGTTGACCGTTGCATAAGCGACACGGTCTTTTTTGCGGTAGGATAGAAACCATACCGGAAACATGGTACTGTCGATGGTTTCCGTTTTTGTATGGAGCTGTTCAGGACGGATGGTATCCATGGTAAAACCGGCAAATGTCCCGTCAGAAGCAATACGCCCGGTTGTTTCCGCAGATGCAGTGTATTCGGCATCGCCCTGATATACTTTTGCATCCACATCGGAAGTGTCCGCGTAAAATCCGCTTAAATAGGCGGGGGTAAAGGCTTTCATGCCTTTTAAATTATAAGGAGCCAGTTCTTCACTGATATTGTCATCAAAAGAGGATGAGGCATCATAGGAAAGACCTTTGTAGTAGGCATCCAGATCCCCGGTAAGTGCGTAGTGATCGGTAATAATATAATCACCGCGGCGGGAAGTCTTTTTTCCATCGAGCGAGAGAGAACCTTTCTGGGAGATATAAAATGCCCAGTAAGGCATGTAAATTCCGCGGAAACTATCGATATAAGAAGGATCGCGGAGTTCTTTTGGCGCAAAAATGGAATGTTTCATACGGCGTGCGTACGCTTCCTTACACTGTTCCTTTGTCTTCTGGAACGGAATAATATAATTGGGCCGTTTTTCGTGACTGATTCTGCTGTAAAGAATCGTGGAGGCTCCGCAGAAACTGCAGAAACCGGCTGCGGCATTGTCGGTGCTTAAGATTTCACCGCCACACTGTGGACAGGTAAAGATCGTGACCTCGTAATCGCCGTCGAATGTCTTTGATTCTTCGGCATCACTTGTTTTCCCATCAAAATCATAAGGATCAAACAGTGTGTGACAATGCTCGCATGAGAGTTGCTGGGAAGGAATGTCAAATTTGAGATTTCCTCCGCAGTTTGGACATGATAGCATAGTGTTTTCCCTTTCCAAAACATTTTCCTTTGTAACTATTTTATTCTAGCATTGTGGAAATATTTTTACAATGGGTTTAAAGTCATAGAGCCTGAAAATGCTGATTTACACGGATTTTACAGACTTTACGCAAATTTACAGCAATTTTACAACATTACGGAAATTTTACATAGAGTTTACATTCCGGGATGGTTTGATTTTACACTCTGATGATAAACTTATTACAATCTCAAAAATAAAGTATATGGAGTGTAAAATTTATGAAAAGAAATGGGGAGGAATCATAAGTGAACGAGACGATGAAAATTATTTTCGGACTGGTCGGAGGTCTGGCAATTTTTATTTACGGCATGAATATGATGAGCGAGTGCCTGCAGAAAGCAGCGGGGGAAAAAATGAAGAAAATCCTTGCCCTGCTTACAAAAAATCCGATTCTTGGTGTACTTGCAGGTGCTTTGACGACAGCGGTGTTACAGAGCAGCAGCGCAACAACGGTTATGACAATCGGCTTTGTCAGCGCAGGACTGATGTCGCTGCCACAGGCGATCTCCATTATTCTCGGTGCCAATATCGGTACGACCATGACGGCGCAGATTATTGCATTTAAAATAACGGATTATATTTATCTGTTCATTTTTGCGGGATTTCTTATTTCTTTTATTTCAAAGAAAGAAAAGGTGAAAAATATCGGACAGACAATTTTCGCATTTGGTTTGTTATTCCTTGGAATTGAGACGATGGGCGATGTCATGAAACCATTGGCATCCAGTGCATTTTTTGTCAACATGATTGGAAAAGTATCCCATATTCCGATTCTTGGGGTATGCGTGGGTGCCGTTATGACACTTGTTGTACAGAGCAGCAGTGCAACGATTGCCGTATTACAGAATTTTGCAGCCCAGGCAGGACCGGACGGTGTGACCAGTATCATCGGACTGACCGGTGCCATCCCGATTCTGTTGGGAGACAATATCGGTACAACGATCACCGCAGTGCTGGCTTCCATCGGACAGCCAAAAGATGCCAGAAGGACGGCGTTTGCCCATTGTGTATTTAATATTTCGGGAGCAATTTTATTCCTGTTTCTTGTAAAACCGTATGCAGCCCTGATTCAGTTCATTTCGCCGAAGGGAAACGAAATTGATGTGATTTCACGGCAGATTGCAAATGCCCATACAGGATTTAACCTTGTCATGACGCTGATTTGGATTCCACTCATTCCTCTTATGGTAAAAATTGTGATGAAACTTGTACCGGATGGGAAGGAAATGGGAGCTAAAGCACTGGAAAATCCGAACTATCTGGATAACAAGCTGATTGCACAGCCGGCAGCAGCATTGCAGCTGGTGGCAAAAGAAGTAATGTACTGCGCAAAAATTGTAGATGAAATGATCGGAAAACTGCAGTCCGGAAACGGAAAGATTGATAAAGAAAATGCAGGAATTGTAGAAGAAAAGGCGAAAATACTGCAGAAACTGTATGCATCCATCAATGATTATTTTGCAGCACTGTATTCCGGAGGTGTGCTGACCGAGGAACAGGCATCACAAAGTGCCGGTATGCAGTCTATTCTCTGTGATATTGACCGGATCGGGCAGCTGACGAGGGAAATCATGGAAACCGTGGCAAAACAGAATAAAGGAAAACATAAGTATTCCAAAGAAGCCTTAAAGGAACTGAAAAAGGCAATGGAACAGATCCAGATGATTTACGGAAGCTGCATCCGTGCGATTTCCGGGGATGTGGATATGGATATCAAAGAACTGATGCGGCAAAAAGAAGACATCATGCAGCTGGATGAAAAAATGCGCAAAAACCATATTGCCAGAGTGGGAAAGGGAAAGTGCGATTCCAAACTTACTATTCCGTTTAATGATGTGCTCCATAATATTGACCGGATCGGGAACAGTTGTGTAAATCTTGTGGAGGTAGCAAAGGAAAATGTAACTATGCAGGCATTTTTTGCAGAGGATTAGGGCATGTACATATGGAATCGGTTTTGGCATCAGCTGGCAGGGCAGCTGAAACGGGCAGAAAATATAATCCGGCAGAGGATAAAAAGACAGGAGACCAATCAAATGAAGAAGAACGAAAAATGTTATACAAACAGAGAATTGTCATGGCTGCAATTTAACGAGAGAGTTTTAAATGAAGCGGGAAATCCGCGGGTACCGCTGGCAGAACGCATGACTTTTGCATCCATTTACCAGACGAATCTGGATGAATTTTTCATGGTGCGCGTGGGTACACTCATGATGCAGATGAATGCAAAAGAAAAGGTAATTGAAAACAAGACCGGAATGACCAGTGAGGAACAGGTAAAAGAAATTTTAGCCCGTGTCTGTCTGCTGGAAAAGAAAAAGGCAAAAATTTATGAACAGCTCATGGGAGAACTTGAGCCAAAGGGAATCCGGATTATCAATTTTAACCGTCTTTCCAATGAAGAAGGAAGACTTCTTGAACAATATTTTGACGCACATATTGCACCGTTTTTATCTCCGATGGTCATTGGAAAACAGCAGCCGTTTCCGTTCCTTGCAAATAAGCAGCTGTATGCAATTGTGCTCCTGACATCACAGAAAGGAAAGAAAAAGACCGGAATTGTTCCGTGTTCCAACAGTGTGTTCAAACGTCTGATTGAGATACCGACCAGACCGGGATGTTTTATGCTGTCTGAGGAATTGATTCTGCATTTTATTTCAAAATTGTATCCGAAATATACCATTCGCGAGAAATCCATTATGCGTGTGACACGGAATGCAGATATTGATGCACATGATCTGTATGACGAAGATATGGATTACCGGGATATGATGGAGCAGCTTATCAAAAAACGTGTCCGTCTGGATCCCGTCCGGGTGGAACTGAGCCGTAAGATCAATGATGAAGCAAAGCAGGAACTGTCTAATTTTCTGGAAATTGGAACCAGTCATATTATTAATGTAAAGACACCGCTTGATCTTTCGTTTGTTTTTACGTTGCAGAATTATCTGCGTGACCAGAAAGAACTGTTCTATGAAAAGAGAAGCCCACGGGAGACTCCGGCATTATCCATGCATGAAAGTATCCTGTCACAGGTGGAAAAAAAGGATGTTCTGCTTTCCTATCCGTTTGAGAGCATGAAACCGTTTATCAAAATGTTGAATGATGCAGCGGAAGACCCGGATGTGGTATCCATCAAAATGACATTGTATCGTGTCGCAGACCGGAGCAAGATCATTGATGCGTTGATTGAGGCAGCGGAAAACGGAAAAGAAGTGGTGGTACTTGTGGAACTGCGGGCACGGTTTGACGAGGCAAATAACATTGAGATGTCGCACCGGCTCGAAGATGCCGGCTGCCAGATACTGTATGGACTGGGCGATTACAAAGTACATTCGAAGCTTTGCCTGATCACACAGAAAAAAGGGGACAGTTACGCGTACATCACGCAGATTGGAACCGGAAATTACAACGAGAAAACTTCAAGACTGTACACGGACCTGTCATTGATTACCGCAAATCAGGCAATCGGTGCCGATGCAGCAAAAGTGTTTCTTGCATTACAGCAGGGAGAAACGGTGGATGAGGTTTCGGAACTTCTGGTTGCACCGAAATGTCTGCAGAACAAAGTCCTTGAGATGATGGAGGAGCAGATTGCAAATAAAAAAGCCGGAAAAGAGGCTTATATCGGGGTCAAGATTAATTCCCTGACGGATAAAGTCCTGATTGATAAGATGATTGAGGCTTCCCAGACCGGTGTAAAGATTGATCTGATTGTGAGGGGCATCTGCTGCCTGAAGCCACAGATTCCGGGCGTGACGGAAAATATCCGGGTGATTTCCGTCGTTGGACGTTATCTCGAACATTCCAGAATTTATCGTTTTGGTGTGGGGGATGAAGAAAAGATGTACATTGCATCTGCCGATTTTATGACGAGAAATACGGTGCGCCGCGTGGAAGTGGCAGCTCCGGTTTATGATCCTGCAATCCGGGAGCGCATCCGGTATATCTTTGATACCATCATGAAAGATGATGAGAAGGGAAAAGAGCAGAATGCCGAAGGTATTTATGAGGATCGTCATATCAATGAGGAGCCGGTAAACTCACAGGAGATTTTCTTTCAGGATGCTTACGATGCATGTAATAAATAAATGAAGCTGTCAGGATAACGGTTCACAGAAATCTGCGAACCGTTATTTTTATACAGGCACATAACTCTGATCCACATGAATCATAAACTGATAGTTTCCTTCGATTTCCTGCAGCTTGTTTTCAATTTTTTCCTTCAGGTCTTCCGGACGGATCCGCATACCATAGGGGATGACCGCGTCAAAGGCAATGCTGGTGTGGGTATCGCAGTTGATCAGGCGGAAATCGTGGATGGTAATACGGCGGTCAATTTCAAGAACCTTTTGTTCCACCTGCTGCTGCATCTGGGCAATTGCGGCATTATTGGTTTCAATCGGATCCATGTGGATGACGGCTTCGCATCCGAGTTTCTGATCCAGCTCCCGTTCAATGTGATCGATCATGTCATGGAGTTGAAAGACATCTTCGTCCCCCGGAACTTCCAGATGCAGGGTGATCATGCGGCGACCGGGACCGTAGTCATGAACGATCAGATCATGGATACCGTGTACTTTGGGATGGGACATGACAATGGCACGGATTTCCCGGACAAATGTCTGGTCCGGAGCTTTTCCGAGAAGCGGATCCATGGTGTCTTTGACCGCTTTTATTCCGGCATAGAGGATGAAAATGGCTACCAGCAGACCGCCAAATCCATCGATATTGATGGAGGTCAGGCGCATGATAATCATGGCTGCCAGAACCACAGAGGTGGCAATGGTGTCGGAAAGCGAATCCATGGCGGTTGCCTGCATGGCATCCGAATCGAGTTTTTTCCCAATAAAATGATTGTAGCAGTACATGTAGACTTTTACCAGAATGGAGCATACCAGAATTCCCATGGCAAGCAGACTTGTGTCTACGGCTTCCGGATGCAGAATTTTGGAAAAGGAAGTTTTTAAAAGCTCAAATCCCATCATCAGGATAGCAATCGCTACAACAAATCCCGACACATATTCAAACCTCCCATGTCCGAACGGGTGCTCCGAATCCGGAGTTTTCCCGGCATAAAGAAATCCGGCAAGTGTAATAAAAGAGGAACCGGCATCGGACAGGTTGTTGAACGCATCCGCTGTGATGGCAACGGAACCGCTTAACATTCCGGCAAAATATTTTCCGGCAAACAGGCAGATATTTAAGCAGATTCCAACGATGCTGCACAGGGTGCCATATGCCTGCCGTTGTTCTTTTGCCGGACGGTTTTTGATAAAGATTTTCGCTAACATTGTAATCATGGATATCCCCCCAGAATCATACATGTTCCATTGGTTTTTCCTATTATATGCTACGTTTGGAAAAAGGTCAAATTATATAAATTTTACCTGTATTTTATACATGCACCACCCCAAAATTTACAGAGCCGGCATATAATTGGATATAAAATGACAGGGAAAGGGGAGAAAAAATTATGCCGTCAACTTATGCACATTACCGGCTTGGACAGCAGGTTCGCAGGGAACTCGAAGGGAATGAGAGAAAAATCATTGAAAAATATCCACAGCTGTATCTGATCGGACTTCACGGACCGGATATTTTGTTTTACTATAAGCCATTAAGACCGAATCCGGTCAACCAGATCGGATATGATTTGCATGGACATTCCGGAAAAGAATTTTTTGAAAGAGCCAAAAATATAATTAATAGCCAGAAGGAAAAAGAACCATTTCTGGCATACACCTATGGAGTGCTTAACCATTTTGCACTTGATGTAAGCTGCCATGGGTATATTGATGAGAAAATTGCAGCAAGTGGTATTTCCCATACGGAAATTGAAGTAGAGTTTGACCGTATGCTTATGCTTATGGATGGGAAAGATCCGTTGCGGCAGAATCTGACGGAACATATTGTTCCGTGTATGGAAAATGCGGAAGTGATCCGCTGGTTTTATCCGAAAACGACACCGGCAGATGTCCGGGAAGCATTAAAAGGAATGATCACCTATAATAACATGCTGATTGCGCCATCCAGAATCAGGCGGTTCTTTATTTATGCACTTTTGTATGTTTCCGGGAATTACAAAGAAATGCACGGTCTGCTTGTAAATTACCGTAAAAATCCACAGTGTGAAGACAGCAACCGGCAGCTGATGCAGTATTACCGTCAGGCAAAACTCAGTGCCCTGCGGATGATCAGCCAGTTTGGCACTTATCTGGATGGGAGCAGGGGATTGGAACCTATCTTTGATTATAGTTTTGGATCACAGCTGGTTGGAAAAGAGGTTGTACAAAATGGAAAAGAGGTAAAACATGCGGTTTAAATTGACAAAAAAGGAGAAAAGCTGGATTCTCTATGATGTGGGAAATTCGGCATTTGTTTTGATGGTTTCCACAATACTTCCTGTTTACTTTAATTATCTTGCGCAAAATGCGGGAGTTTCGGATGTGGATTATCTGGCATACTGGGGGTATGCGGCATCCATTTCCACACTGATTGTTGCAGTTTTAGGACCGGTTATGGGAACGCTGGCAGACACCAGGGGATTCAAAAAGCCGCTCTTTTTATCGTGTATTCTGGTCGGGTGCGCCGGCTGTCTGCTGATGGGACTGACCACATGGTGGATTTCGTTTCTGGTAATTTTTATCATTGCAAAGGTTGGATTTAATTCCAGTCTGGTTTTTTATGACTCCATGCTTTCGGATGTGACAGCCCCGGAGCGGATGGATCGGGTTTCTTCTTCCGGATATGCCTGGGGATATGCAGGAAGCTGTATTCCTTTCATCGTAAGTCTTGTTTTTGTACTTGGGTATCAGAAAATGGGACTTTCTTTTGAAACAGGAATGATGATTGCGTTTGCAGTGGTTGCGGTGTGGTGGCTTGTGATGTCGCTTCCTTTAATGAAGCAGTATCGCCAGGTTCATTATGTAGAGCGGAAACCGCATGCCATGAGGGAAAGCGTTGGACGTATCATAGAAACGCTGCGCAGTGTACGGAAACAAAAGAAAATCTTTCTGTTTCTCATAGCATTCTTCTTTTTCATTGATGGAGTTTATACGATTATAGATATGGCAACGGCGTATGGTTCTGCCCTGGGGCTGGATTCCACAGGACTGCTTCTTGCATTGCTTGTGACACAGTTTGTTGCATTTCCGTTTTCCATTCTGTTTGGCAGGCTTGCGGAAAAATACGATACCGGAAAGCTGATTTTAACCTGTATTGCTGCGTATACGGGGATTACCGTTTTTGCTGTGTTTATGAAGGCACAGTGGCAGTTCTGGGTGCTGGCAATCTTTGTGGGAATGTTCCAGGGGGGCATTCAGGCACTGTCTCGGTCTTATTTTGCAAAAATTGTTCCGCCGGAGCGTTCCGGAGAGTATTTTGGTCTGATGGATATCTGCGGAAAAGGAGCATCCTTTATGGGAACGACGGTGGTCGGACTGGCTTCCCAGGCTTTTGGGAGTATAAACATCGGGATATCCGCTATCGTATTTCTTTTCCTTGCAGGAGCACTGTTTTTTATGAAAACAGAGCACAGTGGATCGGAAAGTATGAAAAATCAGGAGAACGTTATCATGGAACAGCAGATGTTCCATAATTAATGATCTATTACGGAAGAACCGTGTGAGAGGATGCACACGGTCTTTTGTTGTCATAAAACGTATTCCATGTTAAAATGATAGGCGAATAAACGGATGAAGGATAACAGAATGGATTTTTTAAAAGCAAATTATCATGCACATACATGGCGGTGCCAGCATGCCTATGATACGGAGAGAGAATATATTGAGGCAGCGATTTCCATGGGAATTGAAATTTTTGGATTTTCCGATCATGTGCCGTGCCCCTATCAGGACGGATATGTATCCAATATCCGGATGACCATGAAACAGGCACCGGAATATGTGGAGACGATCCGAAGGCTCGAAGCGGAGTACCGGGATCAGGTAAAAATATATGCAGGATTTGAGGCAGAGTATGTTCCGGAATTTTACGAAGAACAGATGCGGATGTTCCGCAACCTTGGATGTGATTATATGATCATGGGGCAGCATTTTCTGGGATCGGAAGAAAACGGACCGTATACCGGGACAGAGACGGAGGATGAAAGCCGTATCCGCAGATATGTGGATCTCGTAATCGAAGGGATGCAGACCGGAAGCTATGCGTATCTTGCCCATCCGGATCTGATGAATTATCAGGGAATGGATTCGGTATACGACTGGGAGATGACCCGGTTGTGCAAAGAAATGAAGGAACTGGACATCCCGTTGGAGATCAACATGCTCGGCATGGGAGAAGGGGCAAGGCATTATCCGGCAGAGCGTTTCTGGAAGATTGCCGGGGAAGTCGGAAATAAAGCGATTCTCGGATTGGATGCCCATTGTGTGAGACATATTCAGGATATGGATTCTTACAGAAAATGCATGGAATTGGTGGAAAAGTATAATTTGAACTTAATAAATAAGCTGGAGCTCTAGCGCATTTTCCCTGTTTCGTCAAGTGAAAATTTTTACAAAACAGGCAGGTCTATTTGTGAGATTTGACCTATGGTCTTTACCTACCATATATTGTATAATGAAAGCCGTCGTGAACAAAACTTGGTAGTAATAAGGAGCAAAAAGAAGTATGTCAGATGAAGTTTTAGACGATGTCATGTTAAAGGGAAATTGTAAGGGGAAGGCAGATGCAATTGTAAACTGCCAGTGCAGCATTGAGACTGCACCAAAGCGCTGTGAGCAGGCGGAACACTGCATGTTTTATTCCTACTACAAATGTAGTAAGCAGTGGAAACGACTGGGATAGTCATCGCTGAAATGAGAAGGAGAAAAGACTTTTGCCTTGGCGAGGATGCCGGAGCAAAGGTCTTTTTGCTTTTTAAACGAAAAGGAGTATGTTTTATATGAAGAGAATTCTGGTGCTCAGTGATTCGCACGGAAATGTAAATAATATGGTTACGGCAGTCGGCCGATTACATCCGGATATGATCATTCATCTGGGAGACTGCTGGGCAGATGCAGAACAGCTGCACCGGAAATTTCCTATGACTGTGATGGAACAGGTGCCGGGAAACTGTGATTGCCGTCAGGAAGTTCAGGAACGGATTCTTCTGATCGAAGGGAAAAAAATACTGATCTGTCATGGACATACATTTAATGTAAAAGCCGGATATCTGAATCTGGAATATGCGGCAGAGGAGCGGAAGGTCGATGCCGCGCTGTTCGGACATACCCACCGGGTTTTTTATGACAAACACAACCGTATTACCTACATGAATCCGGGAAGTATCGGACAGCCGCCTTACGGAATACCGCCATCCTATGGAGTTCTGCAGGTGGACGGATCGAGTAATACGATCGCAACGGATGTGATCTATCTGGAAGAAAATAATTGACGAAAGCCAGACGGTAGAAGTATAATAGCAGAAGTTATTATTCTTGAAGGAGAAAAGTTAAAAATGGTTAAGGTTGTAAAATTTGGTGGCAGCTCGCTGGCGAGTGCCGAGCAGTTTGCCAAGGTTGGCGATATTATCCGTGCGGATGAATCCAGAAAATATGTAGTGCCGAGTGCTCCTGGAAAGCGTAATTCCAGGGACACCAAGGTTACCGATATGTTATATGCCTGCTATGCAAAAGCAGAGGCAGGTGAGGAGTTCCGTGTACCTCTCATGAAGATCAAAGAGCGTTATGATTCCATTATCAATGGACTCGGACTGAAAGTAACGCTGGATGAGGAATTTAAGACAATTTCCAAAAACTTTAAGGAAAAGGCTGGTGTGGACTATGCCGCTTCCCGTGGAGAATATTTAAATGGTATTCTTATGGCAGATTATCTGGGATATGAGTTTATTGATTCTGCAACCGTAATCTTTTTTGATGAAGAAGGAAATCTCGATGCAGACAAGACGGATAAGGTACTGTCAAAGAAACTTGCAGAGTGTGAGAAAGCTGTAATTCCTGGATTTTACGGAATTGGTGCGGATGGAAAGGTGAAAACATTCTCCCGCGGTGGTTCCGATATTACCGGATCAATTGTTGCAAAAGCATGTCATGCAAGTTTATATGAGAACTGGACAGATGTATCCGGATGTCTCGTAGCAGATCCGCGTATCATTGACAATCCGCAGCCGATCCATGTGATCACATACCGCGAATTAAGAGAGCTTTCTTATATGGGAGCTTCCGTGCTTCATGAGGACGCGGTATTCCCGGTACGAAAGGCCGGCATTCCGATCAATATCCGCAATACCAATGATCCGGAGGCAGAGGGAACCCTGATCGTAGAGAGTACCTGCCAGAAACCGGAATACACGATTACCGGTATTGCCGGTAAAAAAGGATTTGTCGCAGTCAGCATTGACAAAGACATGATGAATTCCGAAGTCGGATTCTGCCGTAAAGCATTACAGGCATTTGAGGAAAACGGAATTTCGATCGAACATATGCCATCCGGTATTGACACCATGACCGTATTTGTGCATCAGGAAGAGTTTGAAGGCAAGGAGCAGCAGGTGATCAGCTCCATCCGCCGTCTGACCCATCCGGATGTGATTGATCTGGAAGCTGATCTGGGTCTGATCGCGGTTGTGGGACGTGGAATGAAATCTACCCGCGGTACTGCAGGCAGAATCTTTTCTGCACTGGCCCATGCGAACATCAATGTCAAGATGATTGACCAGGGATCTTCCGAGTTAAATATTATTATTGGTGTCAGCAATGACGATTTCGAGGCTGCCATCAAGGCAATCTACGATATCTTTGTAGAAACCAGACTTTAGTAATAAATGATTCTGCACCTTATGACGCTCTCTTTCATATGTTATATGGAAGGGAGCGTTTTTATATGACCGGAAATATCGTGATTTTTGTTACGGATCAGCGACAAAGCAATCTTGCCGCATGTCTTCCGGGAAAGATACACCGACTGGACTGGAGACGGGGAGTGGAAAAGGAAGAGGCGCTGAAAGTGCTGGATAACAGCAAATATCTTGTGCTGCCGGTTCCTGTTACAAAGATTGAGAGAAACCATGATGTAAACCTTATATTAAAGGAGGAACTGACGAGGGAAAAAGAAAGGGACTGGATGCTGTTTGGAGGAATTTTCGGACCGGAATGGAGGCAGCGCTGTGAGGATGCGGGAACGGAATATTATGATATGATGACAGATGCGGTGGTTGTGCACCGCAATGCATGTATTACGGCAGAAGCAACGGTTGCTGAAATTCTAAAATACAGTGATTATTCTATTCGGGAGCAGAAAATTATTGTCAGCGGGTATGGAAGATGCGGCAGGGAGATCGCCAGGGTTTTGTCTGCGATGGGAGCGAAAGTGACAGTGCTGGCAAGGAGTGCAGAGGCACGCCGGCTGGCACGAACGGAAGGACATGAGGCAGTCGATTTTTCATACGGACCGGAGGAAGCATATGGGGCACGCACGGTTGTAAACACGGTTCCGGCACTTGTGATCCGTGAGCCGATGATCCGTGAAATGCATTCGGATGCCGTGATCATTGATATTGCATCAAGACCCGGCGGTACGGATCTGATGGCAGCGGAGGCATATGGGATCAAAGTTGTGGCGGCATTGGGACTTCCGGGGCTGTATACGACAAAGAGCAGTGCCAAAGTGCTGGCAGATGCAATTCTTGAACACAGTAAAATCAGGCAGGACAGGAAAGAGGCAAAGACATGGATTTATCAAATCGCAATATAGGGTATGGGATTACCGGTTCTTTCTGTACATTCGCAAAAACCAGGAAAGAGATTCAGAGATTGACGGAGATGGGAGCACATGTGATTCCCATCTTTTCTTATCAGACGCAGAACTGTGATACGCGGTTTGGAACGGCAAAAGAGTTTATGGAAGAAGTCTGTGACATAACGGGGAACCCTGGAATCCGCACACTTCAGGAGGCAGAACCGATCGGACCGAAGGGATATCTGGATGTGATGGTGATTGCACCGTGTACAGGAAATTCTGCGGCGAAGCTGGCGAATGCAATCACCGATACTCCGGTTCTGATGGCTGCCAAAGCGCATATGCGCAATGGAAAACCACTGGTAATTGCCATATCCACCAACGATGCACTGGGAGCCAGTTTTAAAAATATCGGGATGCTGATGAATACGAAACATATTTATTTTGTGCCATTCGCACAGGATAATTATGAAAAAAAACCAAATTCGATGGTGGCAAAAATGGAACTTTTGCCGGAGACGATTTCAGCAGCTTTGGAAGGAAAGCAGTTGCAGCCGGTGGTACGGGGATAAAAAAGCCCCCAGACAGATCTGTCTGGGGAGGCTTTTACATAATCCGGTAATGGTATTATGCATTTTTTTGTGCATCATAGGCTTCGCGCAATGCCTTGGCAAGCTGATCACCGCAGGAGGTGTTTTTCATGCCGCAGTGAATACCGGAGATACGGCGTTCTACTTCTTCAACAGTCATGCCCTCAACCAGACGGGGAATTGCCTGAAGATTTCCCTGACAGCCGCCGGTGAATTTAACATTTTTAACAATATTTCCGTCCAGCTCCACTTCGATCTGTGTGGAACAGGTGCCTTTTGTTTTGTAAATATAAGACATGGGTTTTTCCCTTCCTTTCTGTTTCTTCCCTGTGTTTGGAATACAATAATTGTCTTCTTATCATAGCAAGCTGTTTACAAATTTTCAATAGCAGAATTCCGTTCGTTCATAAAAAGTTTATAAAACATTCATGGCCTTTGAGTTGTGTAAATGTGGAGAAAGTGGTACAATACCTATATTCTATGCGAGTTAGGAGCAAAATATATTATGAGTGCATTGACTAAAATTTTTGGTACACACAGTGACAGGGAGTTGAAACGAATTACGCCCCTCGTAGATAAAGTGGAATCTTATCGTGACGGGATGAAGGCACTTTCGGATGAAGAATTACGGGGAAAGACAAAAGAATATAAGGAGCGTCTGGAAAAAGGAGAGACACTTGACGATCTGCTTCCGGAAGCGTATGCGACCGTACGTGAGGCAGCAAGCCGTGTGCTTGGCATGGAGCATTACAGAGTACAGATTATCGGTGGTATTATCCTGCATCAGGGACGTATTGCAGAGATGAAGACAGGTGAAGGTAAGACACTGGTATCTACACTTCCGGCTTATCTGAATGCGCTGGAGGGCAAAGGGGTATATATCGTCACCGTCAATGATTATCTGGCAAAACGAGATTCCGAGTGGATGGGAAAAGTGCATGAATTCCTCGGACTGACCGTTGGTGTTGTATTGAATGATATGAGCAACGATGAGCGCCGCGACGCTTACAATTGCGATATTACATATATTACAAATAACGAACTTGGATTTGATTACCTGCGTGACAACATGGTGATCTACAAGGAGCAGCTGGTACAGAGAGGTCTGCACTATGCGATCATCGATGAGGTCGATTCCGTATTGATCGATGAGGCGCGTACACCTCTTATTATTTCCGGTCAGAGTGGCAAGTCCACCAAATTATATGAAGCATGTGATATTTTAGCACAGCAGCTGACACGTGGTGAGGATGTACCGGAGTATTCCAAGATGGATGCCATCATGGGAATTGAGCAGGAAGAAACCGGAGACTTTATCGTAAATGAAAAGGACAAACTGGTGAATCTGACACAGCAGGGTGTGGAAAAGGTTGAGAAATTTTTCCATATTGATAACCTGGCAGATCCGGAGAACCTGGAGATCCAGCATAATGTGATCCTTGCGCTCCGTGCACATTATCTGATGTTCCGCGATCAGGATTACGTGGTAAAAGATGATCAGGTTATGATCGTTGACGAGTTTACCGGACGTATCATGCCGGGCCGTCGTTATTCCGATGGTCTGCATCAGGCAATCGAGGCAAAGGAGCATGTAAAGGTTAAGAGAGAGAGCAAGACACTTGCAACCATTACATTCCAGAACTTCTTCAATAAATTTGAGAAGAAAGCTGGTATGACCGGTACGGCTCTGACGGAGGAAAAAGAGTTCCGTGATATTTACGGCATGGACGTTATTGAGATTCCTACCAACCGTCCGATTGCACGTATCGATCATCAGGATGCGGTATATAAGACGAAGAAAGAAAAATTCAAAGCAGTTGTTGAGGAAGTCAAGGAAGCACATGAGAAGGGACAGCCGGTTCTGGTTGGTACCATCACGATTGAGACTTCCGAGCTGATCAGCGGAATGTTAAAGCGTGAGGGAATTCCGCATACCGTATTGAATGCAAAATTCCATGAGCAGGAGGCCGAGATCGTTGCACAGGCAGGACAGCACGGAGCGGTTACTATCGCTACGAACATGGCTGGACGTGGTACCGATATCAAGCTGGACGAGGATGCACGTGAAGCCGGAGGTTTAAAGATCATCGGTACCGAGCGTCATGAATCCCGCCGTATCGATAATCAGCTGCGTGGTCGTGCCGGACGTCAGGGAGATCCGGGTGAATCCCAGTTCTTTATTTCTCTGGAAGATGATCTGATGAGACTGTTCGGTTCCGAGCGTCTGATGTCAGTATTTAACGCACTTGGTGTTCCGGAAGGTGAGCAGATTCAGCACAAGATGCTTACTTCTGCCATCGAGAAGGCACAGGAAAAGATCGAGTACAACAACTATGGTATTCGTAAGAATCTGTTAGAGTATGATCAGGTAAACAACGATCAGAGAGAGATCATTTACAAAGAGCGTATGTCCGTATTAAATGGAGACAGCATGCGTGATGCGATCTTTAAGATGATTCAGGAACAGGTGGAGAAATCAGTCGATACCTGTATTTCGAATGAGATTCCGCGCGAAGAGTGGAATTTAAATGAATTAAATGAAATTCTTCTGCCGGTGATTCCTCTTGAACCTGTTACAGAGAAAAATATCGAAGATATCAAGGATGTCAAAGAATTAAAGCAGCATCTGAAAGAACAGGCAGTGCTTTTATATGAAGCTAAAGAGACCGAATTCCCGGAGATCGAGCAGTTCCGTGAGCTGGAGCGTGTCGTATTGCTGAAGGTGATCGACCGCAAGTGGATGGATCATATCGACGATATGGATCAGCTCCGTCAGGGTATCGGATTACAGGCATACGGACAGAGAGATCCGCTGGTTGAGTATAAGATGGCCGGATTTGATATGTTCGATGAAATGATCGCGGGTATTCAGGAGGATACCATCCGTCTTCTCTATCATGTACAGGTAGAGCAGAAGGTAGAGCGTGAGCAGGTCGCAAAAGTAACCGGAACCAATAAGGACGAGAGTGCGGCAAAGGCACCGAAGAAGCGTGAACATGCCAAGGTATATCCGAATGATCCGTGTCCATGTGGCAGTGGTAAGAAATATAAGCAGTGCTGCGGACGTAAGGTTGTATAAAATCGAAGCAGATAACAAAAACGTGGAAACCATCATGGTTTCCGCGTTTTTTTGTAATGACACTATTTTTGTTTCTTTGGAAATTTAGAATAAGATTTGTTCTGTTTCATGCCGCCCCGGCACTCTGCAAGTTCGCTGACAGTGACGAGCTGATATCCGCGTCTGGTAAGTTCCGGAATGATTGTCTGGGAGGCAGTGGCGGTCGCTTTATACAGATCGTGCATCAGTACGATATCTCCATCCTTTACATGGTTCAATACGGCTTTCTGGGTACTTGCGGAATCCCGCGTTTTCCAGTCTAAGGTATCGATGGACCAGAGGATGGAAGGCATTCCCACCCATGATTTGATGTTGGAACTGGTGGCACCTCCCGGTGGGCGCATCACAACCGGATTTATACCGATTACTTTTTTGACGGCACGATTGGTTTTGGAAACCTGTTTTTGAACTTCCTTTTTCCCAACCCGGGTCAGAATTTTGTGATCATAAGTGTGATTGCCAATCTGACACCCGTTGTCATAAGCCTTCTGTACGGTTTTGGAGTAAGTCGATACGCGGCTGCCCACCACAAAAAATGTGGCAACGGAATCATTTTTCTTCAGGGTTTTTAAAATAGTTGGGGTATAAACCGATGGTCCGTCGTCGTAAGTGAGGGCAACCATTTTTTTGTTTTTATCAATTTTGCGTGTCAGAACCCCTTTTTTATTAAAGTAACATAAGTAATGGGAAATATTCTTTTTCCCGGTAACTGCCTGTCCGTTTTTTCCGAAATAGTATTTGTTCTTGCCAACCTTTTTCCAACGGTTTTTCAGCTTTTTTCCGTTCTGATAAAAATAGAAATGTCCGTTTTTATCATGGATAAGTCCCTGCAATACCGGTTTGGGATTTTCCGTGGAAGGAACCACCGGTGTTTCCGTTGGAATTTCGGAAGAAATTTCCGTGGAGTCATTTGCGGGCAGTTCTGTATTCAGATCTGCCGCATGGATAGCAATCCGGCCTGAAACTATGGTTAATGTCAGGGTAAATAACAATATTCCAAGGGGAAATAAATGAAATTCTTTTCTTCTTTTCATACAAAATCTCCTTATCTTTTGTGACATGTATTTGCTGTTATCATACACACTTTACAGGCAAAAAGAAAGATGAGAACAAATGTTCTGATTGAGATAGACAAAGTCAGATCTTTGTAGTAAAATTAGCATATATGTACAGACTATAAAGATATGGATTTTATCTTTTTTTTCATGGAATAAAGTTAATTTTACGATAAATTTGAGAAGGGAGAGGGCATTATGGAGTTCAAATTACATGCCCCATATGAGCCAACCGGTGACCAGCCGCAGGCAATTGAAAAATTAGTCAAAGGATTCAAAGAAGGCAACCAGTTTGAAACGCTGCTGGGTGTGACCGGTTCGGGAAAGACCTTTACGATGGCAAATGTCATTCAGGCGCTGAATAAGCCAACGCTGATTATTTCCCACAACAAGACACTGGCGGGGCAGCTGTACGGAGAAATGAAAGAATTTTTCCCGGAGAATGCCGTCGAGTATTTTGTCTCATACTATGATTATTATCAGCCGGAAGCGTATGTGCCACAGTCGGACACTTATATTGCGAAAGATTCTGCGGTCAATGATGAAATTGATAAGCTGCGCCTTTCTGCCACGGCAGCACTGGCGGAGCGAAAAGATGTCATCATCGTGGCATCTGTCTCCTGTATCTATGGCATTGGTAGTCCGGATGACTATATGAACATGATGGTTTCCCTGCGTCCCGGAATGGAGATTGACCGTGATGATGTGATCAAGGGACTCATTGACATGCAGTACACGCGCAACGAGATGGATTTTAAGCGTGGTACGTTTCGTGTGCATGGCGATGTACTGGAGATTTTTCCGGCGAATAATACCGACACGGCGATCCGAGTGGAGTTTTTCGGAGATGAGATCGACCGGATTACGGAGGTGGATGTGCTTACCGGAGAGATCAAATGTATATTAAAGCATGCGGCTGTGTTTCCGGCGTCCCATTATGTGGTGCCACAGGAAAAAATGAACGCAGCGTGTGACCGTATCGAGGCAGAACTGGAAGAGAGGGTCAGGTATTTTAAGGGGGAGGATAAGCTGCTGGAAGCGCAGCGTATCGCGGAGCGCACGAATTTTGATATTGAAATGATGAAGGAAACCGGATTTTGTAGTGGCATCGAAAACTATTCCCGTCATCTGGCAGGACGTGCCGAGGGAGAAATGCCGGAGACACTGATGGATTATTTTCCGGACGACTTTCTGATTATTGTGGATGAGTCCCACATTACGATTCCGCAGGTGCGTGGAATGTATGCAGGGGATCGCTCACGGAAACAGACACTGGTGGACTATGGATTCCGTCTGCCGTCCGCACTCGATAACCGCCCGCTTAATTTTGAAGAGTTTGAGAGCAAGATTGATCAGATGCTGTTTGTATCAGCTACGCCGAATGTCTATGAGAACGAGCATGAATTGCTGCGTGTGGAGCAGATTATCCGTCCGACCGGACTTCTGGACCCGGAGATTTCCGTGCGACCGGTTGAGGGGCAGATCGATGATCTGATCGGGGAAGTTAACAAAGAGACGAAAAATCACCATAAAGTGCTGATCACGACACTGACCAAGCGTATGGCGGAGGATCTGACACAGTATATGAGCGAACTTGGCATCCGTGTAAAATATCTGCACTCGGATATTGATACCTTAGAGCGTGCAGAGATTATCCGTGACCTGCGTCTGGACGTGTTTGATGTACTTGTCGGTATCAACCTGCTGCGGGAGGGATTGGATATTCCGGAGATTACGCTTGTGGCGATTCTGGATGCGGATAAGGAAGGATTCCTTCGTTCCGAGACTTCACTGATCCAGACCATCGGACGTGCGGCAAGAAACAGTGAGGGACATGTAATCATGTATGCGGATAAGATCACGGATTCCATGCGTGTGGCCATTGATGAGACGGAGCGCCGCCGCAAGCTTCAGCAGGCATACAATGAGGAACATGGAATCACACCGAAGACCATCCAGAAATCTGTGCGTGATCTGATTGCAATCTCCAAAAAAGTGGCAGCAGAGGAGATGGAATTTGATAAAGATCCGGAATCCATGAGCCGCAGGGAATTAGAAAAACTGATCGGGGACATCCAGAAGAAGATGAAGAAAGCTGCCGCAGAACTCAATTTTGAGGCGGCGGCAGAGTATCGTGACAAGATGGTAAAACTGAAAAATATGCTTCGGGATATTGAGGAATAGATAAAAGAGAGGAAACAAAATGCCGAAAAAACAGAGAAAATATATTAAAATACGAGGCGCCAACGAACACAACTTAAAATGCATCGATGTGGACATTCCGAGAGATGAGTTTGTTGTTCTGACCGGACTGTCAGGTTCCGGCAAGTCTTCGCTTGCGTTCGATACGATCTATGCGGAGGGACAGCGGCGCTATATGGAGTCTTTGTCTTCCTATGCGAGACAGTTCTTAGGACAGATGGAAAAACCGGATGTAGAGTCAATTGAGGGACTTCCGCCGGCAATCTCCATTGACCAGAAATCGACGAACCGAAACCCGCGTTCCACCGTCGGAACCGTGACGGAAATTTATGATTATTTTCGACTGCTGTATGCCCGCATAGGAATTCCACATTGTCCGAAGTGTGGACGTGCCATCGAGAAACAGACGATCGATCAGATGGTAGATGCCGTGATGAAACTGCCGGAACGCACACGCATCCAGATCCTTGCGCCGGTTGTGCGCGGGCGTAAGGGCGAACATCAGAAATTATTCGAGAAAGCAAAAAAAAGCGGTTATGTGCGTGTGATCGTGGACGGAAATATGTATGAACTTTCGGAAGAAATTCCGATGGATAAAAACATCAAACACAATATTGATATTGTGGTAGACCGTCTGGTGGTAAAACCCGGAATTGAAAAGCGTCTGACCGATTCCCTGGAAAATGTTTTTGAGCTGACCGAGGGAAATGCGATTGTAGATGTGGTGGACGGGGAACCAATGAATTTTTCCCAGAATTTTGCGTGCCCGGATTGCGGAATCAGTGTGGATGAGGTGGAACCGCGAAGCTTTTCGTTTAATAATCCGTTTGGTGCCTGTCCGGTCTGCTACGGACTCGGTTACAAGATGGAGTTTGATGAAAATCTCATGATTCCGGATAAGACACTGTCTATTTCCGAGGGGGCAATTCAGGTAATGGGCTGGCAGTCCTGCACCGATCCGTCCAGCTATACCTATGCTACCCTAAAAGCGTTGTCGGAAGGATATGGATTTTCTCTCGATACACCATATAAAGATCTGCCAAAAGAAATCCGGCATATGCTCATTCATGGCGGAGATGGCCGGATATTAAAGGTGCATTATAAAGGACAGCGTGGAGAAGGCGTCTATGATCTGAACTGGGAAGGCCTTATTAAAAATGTCGAGCGCCGTTACCGGGAGACGGGATCGGACACGATGAAGCAGGAATATGAGCAGTTTATGCGTATTACACCGTGTGCTGCCTGCCATGGACAGCGTCTGAAGCAGAGTTCTCTTGCGGTTACGGTTGCAGACAAAAATATATATGAGATGACCGATATGTCGGTAAAGGATCTCGTGAAATATCTGGCGGAAATGCAGCTGACGGAACAGCAGCAGTTCATCGGCAATCAGATTTTAAAGGAAATCCGTGCCCGTGTGGGCTTTTTGCAGGAGGTAGGTCTGGATTATCTGACATTGACACGTGCGACCGGAACCTTGTCCGGAGGAGAGGCGCAGCGCATCCGCCTGGCTACCCAGATCGGTTCAGGACTGGTCGGCGTGGCATATATTCTGGATGAGCCGAGTATCGGACTGCATCAGCGGGACAATGACAAGCTGCTGCATGCACTGATGAATCTTAAGAATCTGGGAAATACGCTGATTGTCGTGGAACATGATGAGGATACCATGCGTGCGGCCGACTACATTGTGGATATTGGTCCGGCAGCCGGTGTCCATGGTGGAGAAGTCGTTGCGACCGGTACTGCGGCGGATATCATGAAATGCAAAAAATCCATTACCGGCGCTTATCTGAGCGGCCGGATGAAGATTCCGGTACCATCGGAACGGCGCAGACCGACCGGATTTCTTACCATCAAAGGAGCGCGGGAAAATAATCTGAAAAATATTGATGTGCAGGTTCCGCTTGGTATCATGACCTGTATCACCGGAGTATCGGGATCGGGAAAGAGTTCCCTGACCAATGAAATTCTGTATAAGCATCTGGCGCGAACTTTAAACCGGGCACGCTGCATCCCCGGAGATCACGATGATATTCTGGGTGTGGAACAACTGGATAAGATTATCGATATTGATCAGTCACCGATCGGACGCACACCGCGTTCGAATCCGGCAACCTATACCGGTGTGTTTGACATGATCCGTGATCTGTTTGCGGCAACTCCGGATGCAAAGGCACGTGGATATAAGAAGGGACGTTTCAGTTTCAACGTCAAAGGCGGACGCTGTGAGGCCTGCAGCGGAGATGGTATCATAAAGATCGAGATGCATTTCCTGCCGGATGTGTATGTGCCGTGTGAAGTCTGCGGTGGCAGGCGCTATAACCGCGAGACACTTGAAGTGCGCTATAAAGGAAAGACGATCTATGACGTGCTGGATATGACGGTGGAAGAGGCATTGGAATTTTTCAAAAATGTACCAACGATCCACCGAAAGATTCAGACACTGTACGATGTCGGACTTTCCTATGTAAAACTGGGACAGCCTTCCACAGAATTATCCGGAGGAGAAGCGCAGCGTATCAAACTTGCCACAGAACTGAGCAAACGAGGAACGGGAAAAACCATTTATGTACTGGATGAGCCAACCACCGGACTGCATTTTGCGGATGTACACAAGCTGGTGGAGATTCTCAGAAAGCTTTCGGACGGCGGAAATACCGTTGTCGTCATCGAGCATAATCTGGACGTCATCAAGACGGCTGACTATATCATTGATATGGGACCGGAAGGTGGTGACGGTGGTGGAACCGTGATTGCACAGGGGACTCCGGAGGAAATCTGCAAAGTTCCGGAATCGTATACCGGTCAGTTTTTAAAACCGTATCTGGAATCGAAGAACGTATAAAATAGCGAAAATGCACAGATTTTTGTCCTGGGAACAGAGAGATTCCTTAAAATTTAATTAAAATGCTTTAACCTATAAAAAAATGTTTGAAAAATGGGATGAATTGTATATAATGTTACTGTATGCATAAAAATATGATTAACTGCAGATTTGCGCCATAAACGCAGATCGGATTTTGATAAAGAAAGATAAAAAGAAAATAGGAAGGGGCATTCGGGATGATCGGATCAGATATCGGAATTGATTTAGGTACTGCGAGTATTTTAGTATATATTAAAGGAAAAGGCGTTGTATTAAAAGAGCCTTCCGTTGTTGCATTTGACAGAGATACCAATAAAATTAAAGCAATCGGTGAGGAAGCAAGGCTGATGCTTGGAAGAACACCGGGAAACATTGTGGCAGTCCGTCCTCTTCGCCAGGGTGTGATTTCAGATTATACCGTCACAGAGAAGATGATCAAGTATTTCATCCAGAAGGCACTTGGAAAGAAGAGCTTTCGTAAGCCGCGCATCAGCGTCTGCGTACCGAGTGGTGTTACAGAGGTTGAAAAGAAAGCCGTAGAGGATGCAACTTATCAGGCAGGAGCCCGCGAAGTAGAGATTATTGAGGAACCAATTGCAGCAGCAATCGGTGCCGGTATTGATATTTCCAGACCATGCGGAAACATGATCGTAGATATCGGAGGAGGTACTTCGGATATCGCAGTCATTTCTCTGGGTGGTTCTGTTGTGAGCACTTCCGTGAAAATTGCAGGAGATGATTTTGACGAAGCCCTGGTCCGCTATATGAGAAAGAAACATAATCTTTTGATCGGTGAGCGTACCGCAGAAGATATCAAGATCAAAATTGGTACATGCTACCCACTGGCACAGAATGAGACGATGGATGTCCGTGGCCGTAATCTGGTAACCGGTCTGCCAAGAACCATTACGGTAAGCTCTGAGGAGACAGAGGAAGCTCTGCGTGAGGCAACATTACAGATTGTGGAAGCTGTACATTCCGTACTGGAGAAAACTCCACCGGAACTGGCAGCAGACGTTGCAGACAGGGGAATTGTCCTGACAGGTGGCGGCTCCTTGCTTCGCGGTCTGGAGGAACTGATTGAAGAACGTACCGGAATCAACACGATGACGGCAGAGCATCCTATGACCTGTGTAGCAATCGGAACCGGAAAATATGTAGAATTCCTTGCAGGAAAAAGAGACGAGGATTAATGCATAAAGTGCGCGTTTATGCGCACTTTTTATCGCATGTCTATAAAGCTCGTGAGGGCATTTGCCGATATAAATTAAAACTGTGAAAATTGAGGTGTCATAAATGGTAAAAGGATTGTATACCGCCCATACGGGAATGGTAAACGAAATGAAGCGTCTGGATATTCTGGCAAATAATCTGGCAAACGCAGACACAACAGCATATAAAAAAGAAGGAACGACGAGTCGCACTTTTGCCGATGAGATGTCTTTGCGCATTAAGGATTCTTCTAACATGGGGATTCCGAAAAAGCTTGGAGATATTACATATGGGGTTCACCTTGGACAGGTATATACGGATTATTCCACGGGAAATTTCAAGGTGACAGATAACACCACAGATTTTGCGATTGAAGGAAATGGCTTTTTTGCCGTGGCATTCACGGACAAGCAGGGAAATACTTCCGTGAAGTATACGCGGGATGGAGCCTTTACTGTAAATAAAGAGGGGTATCTGGTGACGAAGGATGGCGATTATGTTTTAAATGCCACTGGTGCAATGAATGGCGATCCGGGTCAGAATAATTATATACGTCTGGATCCAAATGCTGCGATTACCGTGAATAAACTGGGATACGTCATGCAGAATAACCAGATTGTCGGAACGATCGGCATGGTGGATGTGGATAATTATGACTATCTTGAAAAATACGGTGAGAATCTGTATAACCTTCTTCCGGGAGGAAACCGGATTGCAACAGATGCCAATATAGAGCAGGGCACACTGGAGACTTCCAATGTAAATGTTGTAAATGAGATGGTAAATATGATTACAATTCAGAGAGCCTATGAGGCAGGACAGAAGGTAATCACTTCCATAGATGGAACACTTGACCGGGCAGTTAACAATGTCGGTAAAGTGTAATAGCTGCTGAAAGACCGCAAGGAGGAAATAGAAGCGTATGATGAGATCACTTTATACTGCGGCAACCGGAATGATTGCGCAGCAGACAAATCTGGATACAATTTCAAATAACCTGTCCAATGTGAATACGACAGGTTATAAGACGGAACGTACCGAGTTTAAATCTTTACTGTACCAGACACTGCAGACAAAGACAACGACGGCAAATGGTGCCAATAAACCGGTAGGTGCACAGGTAGGACTCGGAACCAGAGTGGCAGCGACCATGTCCAACTATACGCAGGGGGCGCGTGAAGAGACAGAGATTCCGACCGATTTTGCACTGGAAGGAAAGGGATTCTTTGCCGTGCGGGGTGTGGATGGACAGACATATTACACCAGAAACGGTAACTTCTCCTGGAGTCAGGATTCGAATGGAAACACAATTCTGGCAACCTCAGAGGGGCTTCCGGTATTGGATTCCAGAGGAAATACCATTCGTGTGCCAAGAGGCGTATCTTCGGAAAGCATGGTATTTTCGAGCAATGGAACGATTGGCTATAAAGATGCAACCGGCAATGTAGTGTCATTAAACCAGTCTTTTGGAATCTATCAGTTTAACAATCCGGCAGGACTGGAGAAAATGTCAGGAAGCAAACTTGCAGCGACTGCAGCTTCGGGAAATCCGATGCTGGAGGGACAAAATGCAGGGTTGACGAAAACCGGTGTATATCAGGGCTACATCGAAGCTTCAAATGTACAGGTTGCTGATGAGATGGTAAATATGATCATTGCACAGCGCGCATATGAATTAAATTCCAAGGCAATCACGACCTCGGATTCCATGCTGGAGACGGCAAATAACCTGAAACGATAGGCAGCGATTCGGAATTACTTACATAAGAGGGATATACTATGGATATTTCATCAATCAGTACAAATTATACGGTTGCAAATGCAGACAAAAGTGCAGAGCAGAGCAATTCTCTTCAGAGTTCATTAAAGAATATTTCATCGGACTCTTCAGAGGAACAATTAAAAGGTGTCATCAAAGATTTTGAATCTTATTTTGTGGAGCAGGTCATCAAACAGATGAAAGATACATTTACCTCGGATGATGACGGGGATTCTACGATGTCACAGTACAAAGATCTGTATATGGATCAGGCAATTGAAACGGTGGCAGATGAAATGGTGGATCAGATCGGAGAAAGCTATACACAGACACTGTATGAGCAGATGAAACGTAATATTGGCCAGTAGTAACATCAGCACAAAGAAAAGAGGAGAGACTGTTTACAACAGTCTCTTTTTTAGAGAATGGGGAACATATTTTGGAAGAGAATCTTGAGAGCATTGAAGGATATGTAGATCACATCATCTATCGAAATGCAGACAACGGATATACCGTACTTGTTCTGGTGTGTAACGAAGAAGAAGAGACTTGTGTGGGGGTATTTTCGGATATTGCCGAGGGAGAAAACATTAAGGCAAAGGGAAGTTATACAGAACATCCGACTTACGGCAGACAGTTTCAGGTAAAGAGTTTCGAAGAAAAGGCACCACAGGATGAGGTGGCAATTGAGCGGTATCTGGGATCAGGGGCGATCAAAGGGATCGGAATTGCCTTAGCGGCAAGGATTGTGCGAAGATTCAAGGCAGATACCTTCCGTATCATTGAAGAAGAACCGGAGCGGCTGGCGGAGATCAAAGGCATCAGCCAGAGAAAGGCGATGGAAATCGCGGATCAGGTGAATCAGAAAAAAGATCTCCGGCAGGCAATGATTTTTTTGCAGCAATACGGGATCAATACCACACTTGCAGTGAAAATATATAAAACATACGGGCAGGAAATATACGGAATACTGAAAGAAAATCCATATCGTATGGCAGATGATGTGGAAGGGGTCGGATTCCGCACGGCAGATGAGATCGCATCCCGCGTGGGAATCCGCACCGATTCCGATTTCCGGATTCGAAGCGGTATCCAGTATGTGCTGCTGCAGGCTGCCGGAGAGGGGCATACCTATCTGCCGATGCAGGAACTGACGCAGCGGGCAAGCCGGCTTCTTGAGGTAGATCCGGAGCACATCGAGCAGCATTACATGAATCTGGCGATGGATCGCAAGATCATTATGCGCCAGGTGGAAGACAGTACGCAGATCTATGCGGCAACCTATTTTTATATGGAGGCAAATACCGCTACCCGTCTGACACAGCTGAATGCTGTGTTTGATGTTCCGGATATCGAAATTGAGGACAGAATCCGAAAGATTGAAAAGAAGACGGGAATGGATCTTGATGAGCATCAGGTAGAAGCGGTAAAGGAAGCCGTAAGAAACGGTGTTCTCGTGATTACCGGAGGTCCCGGAACGGGAAAAACAACAACGATCAATACAATCATCCAGTATTTTGAATTATCCGGGGAAGACATTATGCTGGCGGCACCGACCGGACGGGCAGCAAAGCGCATGAGCGAAACCACCGGGTATGAGGCGCGGACGATTCACCGGATGCTCGAACTGAATGGCGGAATGGAAGGAAATGCCGGATTTGAGCGCAATGAACAAAATCCGCTGGAGACCAATCTCATCATTATTGATGAGATGTCGATGGTAGATATTTCCCTGATGAATTCCCTGCTGAAAGCAATTTTGCCGGGCACGCGCCTGATCCTGGTGGGCGATGTGAACCAGCTGCCGAGTGTAGGGGCAGGAAGTGTGCTGAAGGACATTATTGATTCGAAGATGTTTCCTACAGTAATGCTGACAAAAATTTTCCGACAGGCAAGCACCAGTGACATTATTGTCAATGCACATAAGATTAACCGGGGGGAAGCCGTCAGCCTGGATAACAAGAGTATGGATTTCTTTTTCCTGAAGCGTTATGAGGCAGATAAAATTATCAACGTTACGCTGCAGCTGATCAAGCAGAAACTTCCGAAATTTGTGGGGGCAAGCGAATACGATATCCAGGTGCTTACGCCTATGCGGAAAGGGCTGCTCGGAGTAGAACGTCTCAATACGATTCTGCAGATGTATCTGAATCCGCCATCGGACAGAAAAAAGGAGAAAGAGCATGGGGCGATCGTTTTCCGGGAAGGCGATAAAGTCATGCAGATCAAAAATAATTATCAGCTGGAATGGGAGATCCGCAGCAAATATGGACTCTGCATAGACAAAGGAACCGGGGTGTTTAACGGAGATACCGGAATTATTGAAGAGATCAATGATTTTGCAGAGACCATCACGGTAAATTTTGATGAAGGGCGTATGGTGGAATATTCGTACAAACTGCTGGATGAGCTGGAACTTGCGTATGCTGTGACGATCCATAAATCACAGGGATCGGAGTATCCGGCCGTTGTCATTCCGCTTCTTTCCGGCCCCCGCATGCTTATGAACCGGAATTTATTGTACACAGCGGTTACAAGAGCAAAGAAATGTGTTACGATAGTAGGAGATGATACAACATTTGAACAAATGATTGAGAATAATTCCCAACAGAGACGTTACAGCGGTCTGAAGGACCGGCTGTTGGAAAACAAGGAGGAAGCGTAAATGAAAGCACAGATTTTAACGGAAGATCAGATTCCGGAAGCGCTCAGTATTGCAAGGGGTGTCTTTGATTACTGTCTGCGTGCGCGGATCACGGATCTGGAAATGATTCATATATTTCTGCAATATACGGAAAACACAAACATCCGGAACATGATTGCAGAAGGAACTCTCACCATGTGGGGAATTTTTGAACAGGGACATATGATCGCCATGTCAGGAATGCAGAAAGAGGGACATATTACCATGCTGTATGTGCTTCCGGTATTCCAGCGCAGAGGATGTGGCAGATGTCTGTTGGAAGAAATGAAGGCGTATGCGGCAAATCAATATCAGTTACAGAGGGTGACGTTATCGGCAATGCCGGCATGGACAGCGGATTATTTTACCAAACGCCGGTTTCATCCAATGGAGGTAACACAGCCGTGTTCATTTGTTCCGATGCAGGCAAAAACCGTGGCACGCGCGATATATGAAAAGAAAGAAATTCCATCCGGCGTGATCCTCGGAACCAGCATTGGCGGTCTGGCAGTCTGTGCGGCAGTTGCTGTCGGGTTCATGGTATTGTGGATGCATGGAATTGTATAATATGTATATTTATTCATAAAATATGTCACTTTTTTCTCTTGCAAAAAAGGTTGAAAAAAGTGACGATTTGTGATAAAATTTTTACAATTTAGGTAAAGCTAACTCAAGGTAAAAAAAAGAGATTCTCTCTTTTTTTTTGCCAAGATGCAAGAAAGGCAGGGCAAAGAATGAAAGCTTTTTTGATACTGGAAGACGGAACCGTGTTTACAGGTACAAGCATTGGTTCTACACGCGAAATCATCAGTGAGATCGTATTTAATACCTCAATGACCGGATATTTAGAGGTACTTACAGATCCGTCCTATGCAGGACAGGCGGTTGTGATGACGTATCCGCTGATCGGAAACTACGGAATTACACCGGATATGGAATCCGCCAGACCGTGGCCGGACGGATATATTGTAAGAGAGCTTTCACGTATGCCGAGCAATTTCCGCTGTCAGGGAAGCATTCAGGATTTCCTGACAAAGCACGACATTCCGGGAATTGCAGGAATTGATACCCGTGCGCTTACCAAGATTCTCCGTGAAAAGGGAACCATGAACGGAATGATCACGACAAACGAAAATTATAATCTGGATGAAATTCTTCCAAAACTGAAAGAATATACAACCGGAAATGTTGTGGATAAAGTTACCTGCAGCGAGAAGAACGTATTAAAGGGAAGCGGAAAGAAAGTTGCACTGATGGATTTCGGTGCGAAGAACAATATCGCAAAATCGTTAAATGCCCGTGGCTGTGAGGTGACGATTTATCCGGCACACACATCGGCGGAGGAAATTCTCGGAGCCAATCCGGATGGCATTATGCTCAGCAACGGACCAGGAGATCCGAAAGAGTGCACAGCGATCATCGAGGAATTAAAGAAACTGTATGCAAGTGACGTACCGATCTTTGCCATCTGTCTCGGTCATCAGCTCATGGCACTGGCCAATGGAGCGGATACACACAAGATGAAATACGGACACCGTGGTGGAAACCATCCGGTGAAAGATTTGTCAACCGGTCGTGTTTACATTTCTTCCCAGAACCATGGCTATGTGGTAGATACCGATACCCTTGATCCGAAGGTTGCAAAGCCTGCATTCGTCAATGTCAATGACGGAACCAACGAGGGCTTAGAGTATGTCGGAAAGAATATTTTCACCGTGCAGTTCCATCCGGAAGCATGCCCGGGACCACAGGACTCTTCGTACCTGTTTGACCGCTTTATTCAGATGATGGGAGGGAATCAGTAATGCCAAGAAATAAAGATATCAAAAAAGTATTAGTAATCGGTTCGGGACCAATCGTCATCGGACAGGCAGCCGAGTTTGACTACGCAGGAACACAGGCATGCCGTTCCTTAAAGGAAGAAGGCGTGGAGGTGTGTCTGGTAAACTCCAACCCTGCCACCATCATGACCGACAAGCAGATTGCGGATCAGGTATACATTGAGCCTCTGACACTTCCGGTTCTTGAAAAAATTATTTTAAAGGAAAAACCGGACAGCATCCTTCCGACACTCGGTGGACAGGCTGGATTAAATCTGGGTATGGAACTGGCAGAGTCCGGATTCTTAGAAGAGCACGGAGTAAAACTGATCGGTACGACCGCAGAAACCATCTTTAAGGCAGAGGACCGTCAGGCATTTAAGGATACCATGGAAAAGATTGGTGAGCCTTGTGCAGCTTCCCAGGTTGTAAATACCGTAGAAGACGGTATCAAGTTTACTAATACGATCGGATACCCGGTTGTGCTCCGTCCGGCATTCACCCTCGGCGGAAGTGGCGGCGGTATCGCCCACAATGAGCAGGAGCTGGTCGATATCTTAAGCAACGGACTCCGTTTAAGCCGTGTCGGTGAGGTACTGGTTGAGCGCTGTATCGCAGGATGGAAGGAAGTCGAGTACGAAGTAATGCGTGATGCGAACGGAAACTGTATCACCGTATGTAACATGGAGAATATCGATCCGGTTGGTGTGCATACCGGAGATTCCATCGTAGTGGCACCTTCCCAGACACTCGGGGATAAAGAGTACCAGATGCTTCGTAGTTCTGCATTAAACATCATCAATGAGTTAAAGATCACCGGTGGATGTAACGTGCAGTATGCATTGAATCCGGATTCTTTTGAGTACTGTGTCATCGAGGTAAACCCTCGTGTATCCCGTTCTTCTGCTCTTGCCTCCAAGGCAACCGGATACCCGATCGCAAAGGTTACCGCAAAGATTGCATTAGGCTACACACTTGATGAGATCAAGAACGCCATCACACAGAAGACCTATGCAAGTTTCGAGCCAATGCTTGACTACTGTGTAGTGAAGATCCCGAGACTTCCGTTTGATAAATTCCTTACTGCAAAGAGAACGTTAAGTACACAGATGAAAGCAACCGGAGAGGTTATGAGTATCTGTGATAACTTCGAGGGCGCACTGATGAAAGCCATTCGTTCCCTGGAACAGCATGTGGACAGCCTTATGTCCTATGATTTTACCGGACTGTCCGATGAAGAGTTAGAGGCACAGCTTCATGTGGTCGATGACCGCAGAATCTGGGTGATTGCAGAGGCACTGCGCCGCGGCGTTTCCTATGATCATATTTATGAAATTACCAAGATCGACCGCTGGTTTATCGATAAGCTGGCAATTCTGGTAGAGATGGAGCAGCACTTAAAGAGCGAAGAACTGACGGTAGATCTGTTAAAAGAAGCAAAGAGAATCGAGTTCCCGGACAACGTCATCGCAGAGCTTACCGGAAAGACCGAGGAAGAGATCAAACAGATGCGTTATGCAAACGGTATCGTTGCAGCATATAAGATGGTGGATACCTGTGCCGCAGAGTTCGCCGCAGAGACACCGTATTACTACAGTGTTTACGGAAGTGAGAACGAGGCTGCAGAGACCACACCGCAGAAAAAGGTTCTGGTTCTTGGTTCCGGTCCGATCCGTATCGGTCAGGGTATCGAGTTTGATTTCTGTTCCGTACACTGTACCTGGGCATTTGCCAAGGAAGGCTGGGAGACCGTCATTATCAACAACAACCCGGAGACCGTTTCCACCGACTTTGATATTGCAGACAAGCTGTATTTTGAGCCGTTGACCGCAGAGGATGTCGAGTCCATCGTAAATATTGAGAAACCGGACGGAGCTGTGGTACAGTTCGGTGGACAGACAGCGATCAAACTGACAGAGGCGCTTATGAAGATGGGCGTTCCGATTCTTGGAACCAAGGCAGAGGATGTCGATGCCGCAGAGGATCGTGAGCTTTTTGATGAGATTCTGGAGAAGACTCATATTCCGAGAGCAGCCGGTGGAACCGTATTCACCGCAGAGGAAGCCAAAGAAGTTGCAAACCGTCTTGGTTATCCGGTTCTTGTCCGTCCTTCCTATGTACTTGGCGGACAGGGAATGAAGATTGCGTTTAACGATGAGGAAATCGAGGAGTTCATCGGAATCATCAACCGTATTGCACAGGATCATCCAATTCTCGTAGACAAGTATTTACAGGGTAAGGAGATCGAGGTCGATGCCGTATGTGACGGAACCGACATTCTCATTCCTGGTATTATGGAACATATCGAGCGTACCGGAGTCCATTCCGGAGACAGTATTTCCGTATATCCGGCTCCAACGATCAGTGATAAGGTAAAGGATACCATCGTAGAGTATACAAAGCGTCTGGCACAGGCACTGCATGTGGTCGGTCTGATCAATATCCAGTTCATCGCCATGAATGAGGAAGTATATGTCATCGAGGTAAATCCGCGTTCCTCAAGAACCGTGCCGTACATCAGTAAGGTTACCGGTATTCCGATTGTAGATTTGGCAACCAAGGTGATCATCGGTAACACGATCCGCGGTCTGGGCTATGAGCCGGGACTTGCACCAGTTGCCGATTATATCGCAATCAAGATGCCGGTATTCTCCTTTGAGAAACTGCGTGGGGCAGAGATCAGCCTTGGACCGGAGATGAAATCTACCGGTGAGTGTCTGGGTATCGCAAAGACATTCAATGAGGCACTGTACAAAGCATTCCTTGGAGCAGGTGTACAGCTTCCGAAATACAAGCAGATGATTATGACGGTAAAGGATGCCGATAAGCCGGAGGCTGTCGGTGTGGCAAAGCGTTTTGAGGCACTCGGCTACAAAATCTACGCAACACGAAGCACTGCAAAGTATCTGCAGGAGCACGGCGTCAATGCACTGCGTGTCAATAAGATTTCGCAGGAGTCACCAAATGTAATGGATCTGATCCTTGGCCACAAGATCGACCTTGTCATCGATACACCAACACAGGGTAACGGTGATAAGACAAGAGACGGATTCTTAATCCGCCGTAATGCGATTGAGACCGGTGTGTACTGTATCACCGCTATGGATACCGCAAATGCGCTGGCACGTTCTTTAGAGACCGCTCACGGGGAGCTTACTCCAGTGGATATTGCAACGGTTAAGAATATGTAAGATAAAATAAAAACAGTCCCTTACCAATAGGTACAGGGGCTGTTTTTACATATAAAATTTTATTTGTCCAGATGCTGTTCGATAAGAACCAGAATCACATAGGCAATCAGGGAATAAAGAATAAATAAGACACACCGGTCTACGAAAGAACCAATATCAGCCGGATCACGGAACTGATGAATAAACTGGTTCATCCCCAACAGAGGACAGATGCATCCGACAGGTACCACAATTTTCCGGAGAAAGTGAATGATTTCCTGTTTATGGCGCTTTCCGTTCAATAAAACAAGGGAGCAACAGATTCCGATGTAAATGAGGAGTGTTGGAAAATCCCAAAGATCCAGCATATCCGGTAAAAGCACATGCGTAAATATTGCAAACAGTCCGGTAAGGATCAATAAAACGATACCCACTGCACAGGGAAGGAGTGTAAAGCACTGTTGTTTTTGATTGTCTTCCAAAAGGTTCATCATATTTTCCTCCGCTTTCATAGAATAAATTTCCGGTGTTAATTTTTCACCGGAGAGAAGTTCATTGACATTGATATCGAGAGTAGCACAAAGTTCGTTCAGAATCGAAGTGTCAGGAATGCTGTTTCCCGTTTCCCTTAATTAAAGATATTGTTGGGTAAAAAAAGAAAGGTCAGTCGATTTTGCCGATGAAGCGGTAGTAGATTTCTACTTCC
>ENA-OUQK01000125-OUQK01000125.1-human-gut-metagenome-genome-assembly--contig:-NODE-125-length-59801-cov-13.350701_pt1 | contig 59801 bp, 57 predicted proteins | sample MGYA00237954_ERZ548842 | MGnify/ENA primary metagenome ERZ548842 (study PRJEB26490, sample SAMN05194704) | human gut metagenome | biome: terrestrial biome; feature: human-associated habitat; material... | reverse complement strand
CAGTCATGACACAAGAAAAGCTCCCTCACAGGAAGGAGCTTTGTCTACAGTCTGAAATGACCGAATGGTCATAAGAATTTCTTTACAGAAACATTAGCATATAGTTTGCGTAAAGTCAATGAATTAGTGAATTAGTGCTCGCGGTCCTAATTTTTTTATTTAAATTCCACCGCCCGCGTACCTATTCTTTTGGACAAATGGTTCTCTATCACAGAACACAAAGTTAATTATAGACAAAAGTTACGAGACTAATTTATCAAAATGTGCTATTGATTTTTAAACGGCAAAAAATATATAATGATGTTACGAAATGAAGAACGCGATTACCAAATGGAGAACACAAGATGGTAAATGAGGCAGAAGTAAAAGTAAAGAGCCTGCAGAAAGCTCTTGAAATTTTAAACTGCTTTACGAAAAAAAGCAGTTGGGGTGTGACAGAGATCAGCGAACAGCTGGATCTGAACAAAAGTAATGTACATAACATTTTGACGACGTTCAAAGCAATGGGGTATCTGGATCAGGATGATGAAAGCGGCAGATATAAGCTGGGACTCAGCGTGTACTCCCTGTGTTATTCTCTGGGACAGAACTTAAGCATCGGTAGTGTGGCGGCCCCGTATTTACAGGAACTTGCAGATATGGCAGGCGAGCGGGTCTATCTTGCAATCCCGCATGAACAGGAGATCATCTATGTGACCTCTGCTTATCCGAAGACCTCCATTGACCTTATGCGGCCGATCATGGGTGAGCATGCACAGATGCATTGTACCGGACTGGGCAAGGCAATGCTGGCATATCTTCCAGAGGAGAAACAACGGGCTTACGCAGCCAGAAAGCTGGAAGCCTATACCGATTATACGATCACGGACGGGGATGCACTGTTGAAGGAACTTAGAGAGATCCGGCAGCGCGGTTACGCAATAGATAATATGGAACATGAATTTGGCGTAAAATGTGTAGCGGTTCCGGTACTTGGCAGAAACGGCCAGGTGGTGGCGGGAGTGAGTATCTCAGGACCTTCCCTGAGATTCTATGACGAACGGATCCAGTCACTGGCAAAGGAATTACAAAACAAAATAAGGGAATTACAAAACATTCTTTATTAAGTTAAAAAATGTGAAAAAGGGGATTGAGAAATCAATCCTTTTCAAAAAGATATTTTAGAGAACGGTGTTCTCCAATACGGAACAACAAGAAACAATGATTGCACAGAAGGAGAGACAACATGAAAACATCGCCGTGGAAGAAGATCAAGAAATGCAAGTATCTGTATATTATGATGTTGCTTCCGATCATCTATTACATCCTGTTCCATTACCTGCCTTTGTACGGGGTATTGATCGCATTTAAGGATTACAAGATCGCAAAGGGTGTATGGGGAAGCCCCTGGGTGGGCTTCAAATGGTTCCAGAAGTTCCTGACGGATCCTTATTTCTGGAAACTGGTGAAAAATACATTACTGTTAAATATCTACGGACTGCTGTGGGGCTTCCCGGCACCGATCCTCCTGGCACTGATGTTGAACGAGGTGACAAATGCCAAGTTCAAGAGAGTGATCCAGACCGTCAGCTACCTGCCCCATTTCATTTCTACCGTGGTTGTCTGTGGTATGGTAATGAACTTCCTGTCTCTGGGCGGAATCATTAATCAGCTTATCGCCGCATTCGGTTTTGACAAGATCCAGTTCATGGTATTGCCCGAATGGTTCCGTACCATATTTACCGCATCCGGTATCTGGCAGACCTGTGGATGGACTTCCATTATTTATTTGTCCGCGTTGACCTCTGTGGACCAGGAGATCCTGGAGGCCGCAATGATCGACGGAGCGAACCGTTTCCAGAGAATTAAATCGGTAACGCTTCCCTCCATTGCACCGACCATCTCCATTATGCTGATCATGCAGATCGGACGACTGATGTCTCTGGGATATGAGAAGATTATCCTGCTGTACAACGGATCTACCTATGAGACTGCGGATGTAATTTCCACTTATGTATACAGACGAGGTATTTTGAGTGCGGACTTCAGTTATTCCACAGCGGTGGGTCTGTTCCAGTCAGTCATCGGTGTGATCCTGCTGGTAACATCCAATCAGATATCGAAAAAACTCAGTGACAGCAGCTTGTGGTAGGAGGACAGAAATGGCTAAGAAAGTAAAAATAAAAAGCAAAAAACCGCAGGGAATCGGCAGCAAAATATTTGATGTTGTGAACTACCTTCTGCTGGCAATCCTCGGATTCATTATGTTCTACCCGATGTTTTATGTATTTATTGTGTCCATCAGTTCTTCCCAGTATATCAATCAGGGACTGGTAACACTGTTCCCCAGAGGAATCAATTTCGATGCCTATAAGGCAGTATTTGAGAACCAGAGAATCTGGAGCGGATATAAGAACACCTTTTTATACACAGGTTTGGGAACACTGATCTGTCTGGTGCTTACCGCAATGTGTGCCTATCCTCTTTCCAGAAAGGATTTTTATGGACGTAAGGTATTTACCGTGCTGATCATGATCACAATGTTCGTAAACGGTGGTATGATCCCTACCTATCTGGTAATCAATAAGCTTCATATGATCAACACCATGTGGGCCATCGTTCTGCCGCCCGCCATCAGTACCTTCAATATGATTGTCATGAGAACTTCCTTCCAGGCGATCCCGGATTCCCTGGTAGAATCCGCATATCTGGACGGTGCAAACGACATTACGATCTTCAGCAAGATCGTCCTGCCGCTGTCCAAAGCTATCATTGCAACCATGACATTATATTATGCTGTATACCACTGGAACAGCTACTTCCCTTCCGTGTTGTACCTGAATGATCAGAAAAAATATCCTGTACAGGTTGTCATGCGTGACATCGTAATACAGGGTGACACCTCCGAGATCACAGGAAGTGTCAACATCATCGCTACCAACTATAAATATGCGGTGATCATTATTTCCATCGTACCTATTCTGCTTGTATACCCTCTGTTACAGAAGTACTTCACAAAGGGTGTTATGGTCGGAGCAGTTAAGGGATAAAGAAACAAATTATAAAGGAAGAACGTATTTAAGAAAAGGAGAGGTTAAATGAAAAAGAAAGCATTCCAAAAACTAACAGCCTTATTGGCAGTAACAGCAATGAGCGCATCTCTGTTGACAGGATGTGGTTCCGATGCTTCCGGCAGCAATGATACCGCAACAAATAATGCGCAGGAGAGCACTGCAAGTGCAGGCACACAGGAAGCAAACAGCGAGCATCCTTCCTGGATCAGCGACGAGCCGCTGGAGATCAGTATTATGACCCCGGATGCCAACCAGCAGCCCATGGCACAGGACAGCAAGTCCCATGAGGCAATTTTTGAAGCAACCAATGTAAAGCTGAATTTCCAGATCGTTCCTACCGACAGCTATGATGAGAAGAAAAATATTGCTCTGTCCACACAGAACTTCCCAGATATCATTTTACTGACAAGCACAAGTGATATTTCCGATTTTGCATCCGAGGGTATCTTCGAGCCTCTGAACCAGTATATTAACGAAGAGACCATGCCGAACTTCTACAAGTTCTGGCAGCAGTATCCTGAAATGCAGAGATACATGGTAGACGGTGAAATGTATGTATTCAACCAAGTAATTCGTGAAGAGTGGGCCAACGGCTTCGGCCCCGTAATCCGTACCGACCTTCTGGAAGAGAACGGCATCGCAACACCTACCACATGGGATGAAGTACTGGATGCACTGGCACAGTTAAAAGAGATCTATCCTGACAGTACTCCCTGGGCAACTAGATGGGGAACTGCTAACCTGTTAAAGACCACTTCCTATATGTTAGGCTCCGGCTTCGGCTCCGTATCCCCAAGCTCCGGTATGTACTGGGATGAGGATCTGGGCAAGTATGTATACGGTCCTGCAGATACCAACTTCAAAGAAGTTCTGAAGTTCCTGAACAAGGCATATACCACTGGCGTTCTGGATCAGGAATATGCAACGACCGATTCTGATTCCATGATGACCAAGTGCACCAGCGGTCAGTCCTTCTTCTTCTTAGATAACAGTGGATTCGGTCAGAACTACACCAAAGAACTGCGTAAGATCGACGGTAACGAGAATGCTACTTTCCAGGTACTGCCGATTCCCGAGAACAGCCTGGGTGAGAGACGTGCCGTATCCTACAATACCAGATTCGATAGGCTGTATGCAATTAATGTAAATGCCAAGAACAAAGATCAGATCATTAAATTCATTGACTGGATGTACTCCATGGAGGCTTCCGACATTACCAACTACGGTATCGAGGGTGAGACCTTCCAGTACAATGCAGACGGTGAGGCAGAATATATTTCCGATTATGTAATGCAGTTCAAGGATGCCTCTCCTTCTGATTACTATGCATGCTGGACAGATATCGGTGCAGGCAAGCTGGATTTCTCCATGTATGCATGTAACATCAAGACCCAGCGTGAGATCCAGATGATCACCGGAAACTGGTCCGATCTGGCAGAAGATTACTGGAAGATCATTAATGATGATGACGCTTATGTACAGCCTCACATTGCACCTCCCTTCACTACCGAAGAAGCAGAACGTGTGAAAGAACTGACCACCGATCTGGATACCTTCTTCACGCAGGAATACGATAAGTACATTATCGGCAAGGAATCTATCGACAACTGGGATGCACTGATCAAGAAGGCTGAGGATATGGGCGTAAGAGAACTGGAGCAGCTGTGGAATGACGCAGAAGCCCGTGCCGTAGCAGAGACCAAATAAGTCATCGGACAAGAAAAGTAACAGAACATAACACAGAGTGAACGGGCATGTTACCCGTTCACTCTGCTAAAAAGACAGAATCAGACAATGGAAGGAGTGACTGACAGTATGAAGATTACAAATTATACACAGGAATTTATCACAGATGATAACAAACCCTTTGACAGTGCCCATGCCTCAACACTGCTGGAATTAAAGGACGGCGGCATTCTGGCGGCATGGTTCGGCGGTGCATGGGAAAAGAACCCGGACGTAGCGATCTGGACAGCGATACGTGATATGGATGGCTGGGGACAACCGGTAAAGGTAGCGGATGTAAGAGGGGTTGCCATGTGGAATCCCGTACTTTTCCGCAAGGAAGATGGAAAAATTATCCTCTTCTATAAAGTCGGTAAGCTGATCTCGGAATGGATGACCTGGTATATGGAAAGCGAAGATGAAGGACACACCTTCTCAGAGCCGCAGGAACTGGTACCCGGAGATATCGGAGGAAGAGGCCCTGTCAAGAATAAACCTATTCGGTTAAGCGACGGTACCGTTCTGGCCCCCGGATCCCTGGAAGGGAAACTGTGGGACGGATTTGTGGATATCTCCAGAGATGACTGCCGCACTTGGGAGAGAAGCGATCTGGTACCTCTGCACAGACTGGAAATCACAAACGAAGGCGTTCATAACGTGCAGGTGATCGACAGACCTTATGACAGACATTATATCTATGGAAAAGGTATTATTCAGCCCACCCTCTGGGGGGATCGGGATGGAAAAGTACATATGCTCTGTCGCAGCAGCAGCTCCCGGATCATCCGCAGCGATTCCGAGGATGGCGGAAGGACATGGTGTCTGGCATATGACACCGGGCTTCCCAACAATAACAGCGGTATCGATCTGGTCAAATTAAAGAACGGCGATCTGGTGCTGGCCTATAATCCCAGAGAGAATCTGCCCGGCTATTACAAGGGACCGAGAACACCGCTTAGCGTTGCGCTGTCCAGAGACAACGGAGAGACCTTTGAGATCATCTGTACGTTAGAGGATCAGAGAGGCGATTATTGCTATCCTTCCGTAATCTGCAACGACGACAATAAGATTATGATCACTTATACCTGGAAACGGGAAAAGATTGTGTATGTAAGCTTTACATTAGAGGACTGAATATGAAAGACAGCAACAGGACAAAGGAAGACATCTACAGAAAATTTCAGAATCCGGCAAGAGAATACCGGGGAACTCCTTTTTGGTCTTGGAATGCGGAAATGACCCCGGAAGAAGTCAGACGGCAGGTAAGAGAACTTTATGAGCAGGGAGTAGGAGGATTCTTTATTCACTCCCGGGATGGTCTGGAGACTCCTTATCTGGGCAGAGAATGGATGGACTGCGTGGAGGCAGCGGTGGATGAAGCAAAACAGCTGGGCATAGCGGCCTGGCTGTACGATGATGACCGCTGGCCTTCCGGTAATGCCGGAGGAATGGTGGCGGCCGGAGGAGATGCCTATCGCCTGAAAGGGCTGACCCTGCAGGTATGCGATACCTGTGATCCGGCAGTATGGCAGGAAGAACACCTTATTGCAGTATTTACTGCATTGGTACAGGGAGATGCCATTTATTTTCTGGAGCGGCTGGAAAATGTCATGACAGAAGTTCCGAAGCCGGAAGAGAAAAAACAGCATCCCGGATGCAAACAGGTATTTCTCATTTTGCGCTTGGAAATATCGGCGAAAAGTGAATGGTTCAACGGGGAAACTCCCGTGGACAACCTGAATCCGGATACGGTACAGAGATTCCTGCATCTGACCCATGATAAATATCTGGAACGGTTTGGAGAGGAATTCGGTAAAACGATTCCCGAAATTTTTACAGATGAACCCAGTCTGGCGGACACCCATTCTGCTTTTGGGCCAGACCGGAGCTGGATTCCCTGGACTTACGGATTCGCAGAGTATTTCCGGGAGAAGAACGGTTATGATCCTGTTGACAGAATCCCTCTGTTTTTCTTCGAAGGAGAGGGCAGTGCGAAAATAAGGCATGATTACTGGCATGCCATCGCCCTGCGGTTCAGCGAGAATTATTCCGGACAGATCGCCGCATGGTGCAGAGAACATCATCTGCTCATGACAGGACATTTTCTTCAGGAGGATAAGCTGGGACTGTCTACCAGAGTCAGCGGAGCAACGATGCCACTGTATGAATATGAGGATATTCCCGGAGTGGATATCCTCCAGGACAAGACAGACGAATTTCTCACCGTGAAGCAATGCGTCAGCGTGGCACACCAGATGGGGAAAAAGAATGTCATCTCCGAGACCTATGGCGTGACCGGATGGGATTTTACCTTCGAAGGACAGCGGCATATCGGAGACTGGCAATACGCACTGGGCGTGAATAAGCGCTGCCAGCACCTGTCATTGTATTCTCTGACCGGTGGCAGGAAGAGAGACTGTCCTCCGGGTTTCGGCTACAATATCCCCTGGTGGAGTAGGGACCATGTGGTGGAGGACTATTTCGGGAGGCTGAGTGCCGTACTGGAAGAAGGCTCTCCCAGCCAGCAGTATCTGTTACTGCATCCGGCGACTACGGCCTGGAGCATGATGGGGGCCAGCCCCTACGGCAATCCTGTGCGCTGGAAGGAACGGGATCTGCAGAAGGTCAACGAATACGGATGGAAATATAATGCGCTGCTGGAAAAGCTTTGCAATCATCATCTGGACCCCGATCTGGGGGATGAGATCCTGCTGGCGAAGCACGGATCTGTAGAACAGGGAAGACTGATCCTGGGGAAAATGCAGTACCGGACAGTGGTTCTGCCGAAGATCCGTACCATGCTGGGCAGTACCTACAGACTTCTGAAAGAATTTGTGGAACAGGGCGGTCAGCTGATCGTGACAGAACCGGGACCGATTCTGTTGGATGCCATGGAAAGTGACCTCCCTGCAGAACTGTTCACCGCGAAAAATTGTGTGGCGGTACACAGTGATGAGGAACTTATAAAAGCGTTGGAGGACGCGGGGGTGCGGACCGTAAGCATCCGGAGCGGAGACGGGGAAGAGACCCGCTGTATTGCATTGCAGAAATTCCTGGAAAAAGGACAGCTTTTGTTCGTGACAAACTATCATCGGACGGAAGACTGTGCAGTAGAAATTCGCGTATCCATGGAGGCTTCTGTGGAAGAGTGGGATGCACTCACCGGAAATCATAAGACGGTGGAGGCCGTGACCGGACAGGGACAGACTGTTTTTCAGACACGGCTGGAAGCGCAGACTTCACGCCTGTTTTTCCTGGAGAAAATGGACAAAATGGAGAAAACCGCGGGGAAGGTAGTCGGCACAGGCGTAGTGCCTGCAGAGGCTGATGAAACAGAACTTCAGGGATTGCCGGAACGGACAACGATTCGGTTGACAGACCCCAACCTGTATACGTTGGATAGCTGCAGATACCGGATACAGGAGGGACACTGGTCGGAAACGATGCAGGTATGGGAGGCACAGGAACAGATCCGCACCGGACTGGGAATGCGCTCCATAGCAGCCCTTGGAAAAGAACAGCGTTACCGTTGGGTAAGAGATCCTCATCCCGCAGACGGAACGGAAGTCTCACTGGAATTTACATTTGAGACGGTGAAAAAAAATACAGGTTACATGGAACTTGCAATCGAACATCCGGAAAATTTTCAGATCTATCTGAACGGACAGCCGGTGGAGCAACGGATCACGGGATGCCTGTATGACAGAGGAATCAAGAGAATTCCGCTTCCGGGCTGGGCAGAAGGAGAGAACAGACTGCGGCTGATCTGTCGTTACCGTAATTCCATGGAACTGGAAAACTGTTATCTCTGCGGAGAATTCGGCGTAAACACAGGTCGGAAGATCACAGAACAGCCGACCACGCTGATGGTAGGAGACTGGACGGCCCAGGGATTGTACCATTATGCGGGCAGCGTGAAATATCTGTATGATTTTCGATGGAATCCACGCTGTAAAAGGAGACCGGACAGCCGGATCTATTTGAAATTGAAAGATTTCAAGGGTACCTGCGCTACGGTCAGACTGGGAATGGCTTCCTATGAAGTTCCCTGGAGAGCAGCGGGAATGATCGACATTACAGAGACATTAGAAGAAGGTGACAATCACCTTGAGATAGAAATTTACAGTTCTTTGCGGAATTTATTTGGTCCTTTTCACCTCGCAGGAGGTAGACCGGAAGTGACGGATGATTCTGTATTTCGTACCAGCGGTGAAAAATATACACCGGAATATAAGGTGGAACCCTACGGAATCCTTAAGGCACCGGTACTGATGGAAAGGTAAGATACAAATAAATAAGTCCGCAGGGCAGGCAGATGGGAGAAACAATGAAAAACGAATTTCCTAATGGAGTATGGCCGGTGATGCTGACTCCTTATACGGAGGATAATAAAATTGACTATCCGGCGCTGGAGAAACTGACAGAATGGTATTTTGAAAATGGCTGTGACGGACTGTTTGCGGTATGTCAGTCCAGCGAAATGTTCCAGCAGACACTGGAAGAACGCTGTAAAATTGCAGCGGCTGTGAAAAAATATGCGAACGGAAAACCGGTGATCGCATCCGGACATATCTCTGATTCCATGGAGGATCAGGTGGAAGAACTGAAGCACATGGCAGACACAGGGATCGACGCGCTGATCCTGATCTCCAACAGGCCTGCCGCACAGCAGGAGTCCGATCAGGTAATGATCGAAAGGCTGCAGACACTGATGGAACAGCTTCCGAAGGATCTGTCTCTTGGATTTTATGAATGTCCTTATCCCTACAAGAGAGTGCTGAGCAAAGAAGTGGTGAAGTTCCTGGTAGACAGTGAGAGATTCTACTTCCTGAAAGATACCAGCTGCGATATGGCGAGCATGAGCGAAAAATTGCAGCTGATCCAGGGAAGCAATCTGAAGCTTTACAATGCCAATACTGCGACATTACTGGAATCATTGCAGGAGGGAGCCGCAGGATACAGCGGAGTCATGGCGAATTTCCATCCCAGACTGTACAGCTGGTTGTGCAAAAACTACGCCGCACAACCTGAAAAAGCCCGGAAAGTGACGGATCTGCTGACCATGTGCTCTCTGATCGAGAACAGCAACTATCCCGTGAATGCCAAATACGCCTTACAGAAGATGGGAGTTCCTATGACGCTGCACAGTAGAAGAGTAGATTGGAAGAATCTGACGGTCGCACAGCGGATGGAAGCAGAGCAACTCATTCGTCTGTCCGCAGAGGTAGAGGCCGAATTGGGAATCACCCGCTAAGAGACTATGGGGCTGCACCGGCGCTGATACCGCAGTCTCATGGTAGAAACAGAAACGATATGGAATGAAGAGACAGCGCGGAAAAGAGGACAATATGGCTGAAAACAGATACATAGGAAAATATCCGGTGATCGGAATCCGTCCCGTGATCGATGCGAGACGTGGTTATCTGAATGTAAGATGCTCGCTGGAAGAACAGACCATGAATATGGCTTCTTCTGCCAAAAAGCTGTTCGAAGAAAATCTTCGTTACAGCAACGGAGAGCCGGTAAAGGTAGTAATCTCACCTACCACCATCGGACGCGTGGCAGAAGCGGCGAAATGTGTAGACTATTTTGAATCGGAAGGCGTTGCCATTACTCTGACGGTGACACCCTGCTGGTGTTACGGTGCGGAGACCATGGATATGTCTCCCAACACGATAAAGGGCGTCTGGGGATTTAACGGTACAGAGCGCCCCGGTGCTGTATATCTGGCATCCGTATTGGCAACACATGCCCAGAAGGGACTGCCTGCATTCGGTATCTATGGACATGATGTGCAGGAAGCAGATGCTACCGAGATTCCGGAAGACGTACAGGAGAAGCTATTGCGTTTCGGCCGTGCTGCCGTAGCTGTGGCTACCATGAGAGGCAAATCTTATCTGCAGATCGGTTCTATCTGCATGGGTATCGGCGGATCCATTATCGATCCTGCATTCATTGAGGAATATCTGGGAATGCGTGTGGAATCCGTAGATGAAGTGGAGATTTTGCGCCGTATCCAGCAGGATATTTATGACAAGGATGAGTTCGAAAAGGCTTATAAGTGGACGAGAGAACATTGTCCGGACGGGCTGGACAAGAATCCTGCAGAGATCCAGAAGACTCCCGAAGAGAAGGAAGAGGACTGGAAATTCGTTGTAAAGACCATGTGCATCATCAAGGATCTGATGAACGGTACTGACAGATTACCCGCCGGAAGAGAAGAGGAAATGGTGGGACACAATGCCATTGCTGCAGGCTTCCAGGGACAGAGACAGTGGACAGATTACTATCCCAATACGGATTTTGCCGAGGCAATGCTGAATACTACTTTTGACTGGAACGGCGCAAGAGAGCCTTATATTCTCGCAACGGAGAATGATGTATTAAACGGACTGGGAATGCTGTTTTTGAAGCTTCTGACCAACCGTGGACAGATCTTTGCGGATGTCCGTACTTACTGGAGTCCGGAGGCAGTGAAGAAGGCAACCGGCTATGAAGTCGAAGGAGTGGCGAAGGAAGCAGGTGGATTTATCCATCTGATCAATTCCGGTGCGGCATGTCTGGATGCCAGCGGACAGGCAAAAGATGCAGAGGGGAACTCTGTCATGAAGCCCTGGTATGAAGTGACGGAAGAGGATCAGAAGGCAATGCTGGAGGCAACGACCTGGAGTGAGGCCGATTTCGGCTATTTCCGCGGAGGCGGTTATTCTTCCCGTTTCGTGACAGAGGCACAGATGCCCGTGACCATGATCCGTCTGAATCTGGTCAAAGGCGTCGGCCCCACCTTACAGATCGCAGAAGGCTGGACGGTGAAGCTGCCGGAAGAAGTGACAGACACCTTATGGAAGCGCACGGATTACACCTGGCCCTGCACCTGGTTCGCACCCAGATGCAACGGAAAAGAGGGTCCCTTCAAGAGTGCCTATGATGTTATGAACAACTGGGGAGCCAACCACGGAGCCATCAGCTACGGACATGTAGGTGCCGATCTGATTACCTTGTGTTCCATGCTGCGTATCCCGGTAAGCATGCACAACGTACCGGAGGAGAAGATCTTCCGTCCGGCATCCTGGAATGCCTTCGGAATGGACAAAGAGGGACAAGATTATCGTGCCTGTGCCGCATACGGTCCCATGTATAAATAAAACGGTCTGGAAGGATAAGCAATGGTCAAAGGTTATATGGACGCTCTGCCGCAGTATTCCGAAGCCGGAATACCGGCAGAGTGCATAGAGAAGATAAGCGAATATGTAAACTCCCGGGATCTGGCAGCCCTGTCCTGCGGAAAATATGTTATCGACGGGGAGCGGATCTATGTCAGCATCCAGGAGTACGAGACAAAGCCCTGCGGGGACTGTAGTTTTGAGACACATAAAAGATATGCGGATATCCAGTGTATTCTACTGGGAAGGGAGCAGATTTGGGTAACAGAGCAGCCACTTCCCATGTCAGATACTGAGTACGATCCGAAGGCAGATATTAGGTTCTGGAAGGATGGCAAAGCATCCCTGCTGGATCTGCGAGCAGGGGAACTGGCGATACTTCTTCCCGGAGAGGCACATAAGCCCTGTGTTAGGGCGGGCGAAGCAGGGAAAGTGAAAAAAGCGGTATTCAAGATCGCATTATAACAAGACAAAAATTGTATTGAAAGATGAAAGATATGCAATTCCGCAGGCGTTTGTATTCTGCAATAAGAATATCAGTACTCAAGAGAAAATCGCATATCTGCCGATTTACATGATTGGTTTTCTGGAAAAAGAGAAAATAGAAGAATATATCTATTCGATTGATCTGAGTGCACTTCAATAGTGAAACAGCAGCGATGCATCACGCACCGCTGCTTGTTTTATATCCAAAATTCAGTATCTTATCCCATCTTTCTCGGAAGTAATGGGCGATCATCTTAGGGCAGCGTTCTCGGGTGAAGATGCCCTTGCGGTTGCCGTCGGCGCGCATACAGCCTTGTAATGTCGCGTAATCGGCGAAATTCCATGCGTGTTCACCGATGAAGAAATCTCTTCCGTCGAAGGCTTTGCTGTACATTTTGTAGAATTCCACCTGGAATTCCTCGCTCCACATCTCCGGCGAGCAGTTATGGAGACCAGCGAGGGTATCCGCACCGTATTCGGTCATCATTACGGGTTTGCCGATTTTTTCCCAGAAATCCAGTTCCATATTCCAGGCGTAGGAGGCTGCTTCCAGATCGCCGGAGAGGTTGTACCAGCCGTAATAGCGGTTGAGGCAGACGACGTCCATCGTTCGGGTTACAAGATCCCGCTCATAATTATTTTGGCAGCAGACGAAGGTTACCGGGCGGTTCTGGGGATCCAGCTTATGGGTAAGCTCATAGAGGGAATGCCAGTAATCATAAGCGGATTCCGGAAAATGTTCGGTATCCGGTTCGTTTCCCATGGACCACATGACAACACAGGGGTGATTTTTGTCCCGTGCGACGAGATCCCGCAATACCTGTTCATGGTGCTCACGGATCGGGAATGTTTTATAGGGATCACAGCTTTCCCCGGCACCGATGCCGACCGCCGGTGTTTCATCGATGATAACGATGCCTTCCCGGTCGCAGAGCCGGTAAATTTCCTCTGCATAGGGATAATGGCTGGTGCGGAAGGAATTGGCGTTCATCCAGTGCAGCAGATTGATATCTTTTACATCAAGGCACAGATCCAGCCCTCTTCCGTGAAACGGCGAATCCTCATGCTTGCTGAAGCCCTTGAAATAAAAGGGCTTTCCATTGATCAGAAACTTTGTCCCTTTGACTTCTACCGTGCGGAAACCGAATTCTTCCGTATAGCAGTCCTCTCCGTAATGTACTTCCGCCTGATACAGATAAGGAGTACCCGGATAAGGCCACCAGAGGTTGGCCTGTGGAATGTGAAGCTGTCCGGCGCTTCCCGCAGCTTCCGCCACGCAGTTGCCGTTAGCATCCATGATTTTCAACCGGACAGGAGCATCGGTATCGACTCCTGCTGTATCGATACGATAATCTAAAATTCCGTTATCGCCGTCTAAAGACGGTACGAGAGTAATATCTTCGATGTAGGAAGCCGGCGTGCTGTAGAGGCGCACCGGACGGTTGATGCCTGCAAAATTAAAGAAATCAAAGTTCGGAAGATTCTGCTTTTTACGCCATATTTTTGTAGCCTCTACGCTGGGAATCCCGGGGTTATCGGAACCGAAAAAGGCGATATTGCCCTCGTTGCCTACCGGCAGAGTGCTGTGGCTGATCCGGTTGTCGACGGCAACGCCGATCGTAATCTGGCCATTCTCCGGCAACAGATCAGTGATCTCCACCTCAAACGGGAGAAATCCGCCCTTATGTGTCAAAATCAGTTTGCCGTTCAGATATACTTTGGCGGTGTGGGTTACTGCGTCGAAGCGCAGTACCTGGCGCTGCCCACTCTGTTTATAGAGAAACGCAGGAAGCTCTACGGTACGTTCGTAATACGCCCAGCCGTAATGATTCCGGTAAGAGGGATCGTCCTTTTGGTCATTATAGGAAGCCGGAACGGAGATCAGCTCCATTTCCTGCGGGGAGTTCCAGATCTCTCCCGGTTCGGTTTCATCCCCGAGTTTAAATCGCCAGATGCCGCCGAGATCAGTCAGCGAGCGTGCATGATTCATTTTTGGATATAACAATGGCATTTCCTCCTTTTGCCCTATGTTCCGCAGTTTTATGCTTATTATAGGGTCGGAAAGGCGGGAATGCCATGTGATTATTTATAGAAATATGTTATTTTTTTTTAAAATTGTATTATTTCACGGTCAACCGGAAATCTTCCCCCGACATCTTTAACCGGATCCGGTAGAGGTCGTGATCCCATGCGGTTTTCAGGCGGGCATCGGTAATGGGGAGAGTCTCGATTGCAAGCAGCTCTGCCCCCGTCCAGAGAAGCGTGGCTTCACCGACCGTGAGAGCACCAGTCAATGCAGCGGACGTAGCGTCATCAGCTGTACCCATAGCCGGATCCTGTAAGGTGGGCTTGGCATACGTAATAAAATTCATTATGACGTCCCCTGTATTCGTATGATCTTCCAGAATGACCGTATTTTCCGGTTTCTTCAGCGTCACAGTGCGCCGGTAGGTCAGCACACCGGAAATCGTACCTTTAGCCTGCATCTCGCCAACAGGATAAGCGGTGGCAAGCTCCATGGAGATCGAAGGATTTGTTCCAGTGAGATCCGCAGTTACATCTTGCGCACGGTATTCCGCGCCATCATGCTCGTCAAAGCCACAGATTGTCGGCAGATTGTGATAGCCCGACTGCATCGTCCAGATCTCGTAGCGTCTGGGAGAAAAGGTATTCTGCGTATAGGTCTCTACACCGATATCTGCGAGAACCGGCAGACCATTTTTGTACAGCGTAACGCTTCCTGTGTCGTTGTGATTATGGCTGTCAGCGTTGTCACCGGCTTTTACCGCCAGATCCATTGTATTGGAATGAACGAGGAACAGTCCGACACTGGGGTAATAGACATCCCGGTGAGGAAGTGTAGCGGAAGTATCCCGGTGCATCAGCTCTTCATAATAGAATACGGTCTGCATCCGATAGAACAGATTCCCACCATTTACTTCATCAGTAATAAGTTGCCCCTGACCTGCTTGGAAATCTTTCGCGGCAAACAGGCACAGATCCTCCTGCCCGGTGGCTTTGCCGAAGAGATATTCCCGTACTCCGGCACGACCGGCTATAGGAGAGCAGTCGGCAAAATTAAAATAGTATTTATCATCTACATGCACATTTAAAATATATGCTGCAATATTTTTCACTTTATCCCACTGAAACAGTGAGGAAAAATGTCCGCCCGTAACGGTGTTAAGCACTGTCATGGCACCGTACAGGCACAGTCCCGCGTGACGGTAGTACTGGGCACCCTCCTCACAGCAGCCGTCGTTGCCGTAATCCTTGAGAAAATAATCACAGCTTTCAGCTGCTTTATACAGAATCGCCTGCAATGTGACAACTGTGTCAGACGTATTCTCCGGCAGGAACAACGGAGCATCCCCGGTAAGGGCACGCACCGGAGCAGCCAGCTTGGAGGACATCTTTTCACTCCAGGGCATCAGGAACGTGGTCAGCAGTACATTCTGTGTACACCATACGGTCCAGTTGCACATAGGCTCATCGTCATGTCCCATCCACCAGAAATGTGCGGTCAGATAAGGCAGCAGAATTCTGCGTTTCAGGTTATCCTCAATGCAGGTCAGCACAAAAGGACTGACAGCATTGAATTCCTCCTCCAGTAGATAAGCCGCACAGGCAAGCAAAGCCCCGGTCTCGCAGGCGAACAGATCCATGACAGGTCTGGTCACATCCGGCAGAATGAGCTGCGGAGTATCCCGGATATAGGAATTGTGCGCCGGAAGCTGCCAGGCACTCTCTTCGCAGATAGAGTAGATACCGTTGATAATATCGTCCAGAAAACGTCCTTTATGTTCCACACATTCTGCCTGAATCAGATCATTTAAGGCATTGCGTTTGCCAAAATAGAGCGCTTCAAAGGCAGCGCGGTCACCATCTCTTTTAAAACGCATATAATCTGTGGCGCGGATCACAGGGAATGCATAGTTTAGCCGGGATTCCCCCATCTTAACCAGCCGGTTTTTCAGTGCAGCAGGCAGTGTTTCATATGCTTCCCGGGCAGAAGCCTTTGGGAATGGTTGAAAAGGGTGGATGTCCCCGCGAAAAGCAATTGCTGTTTTCAAAAAAGGTTTTTCAATAGTTCCGGCCTGCAAATTCATTTCCATAATGGTACCTTTCTGTCAATTCCGTAATTCATACACATTTAACGTGTCTTCTATAATGGGAGCTAACTAAATTTATTGTTGATGTATTCCGTGGGGGAGACGCCCTCCACCCGTTTGAATACTTTGCTGAAATAAAAGGCACTCTCGAATCCCAGTGCTTCCGCGGCTTCGTAGACCTTCATATTTTCTTCCTCCAGCAGCCGTTTGGATTCTGTGACTTTGCAGATGTTGATATATTCACTGAAGCCGGTATCGTTGTATTTGCTGAACAGCTGGCTTAAGTAATTCGGACTGATGCCGAAGACAGCGGCTACTTCATTCAGTGACAGCCGTTCGTTCACATGCTCGTTGATGTATTTGCGCACATTAGTCACGATGTGGTTCTTGTAGTCTTTTCTGCGGTTTTGGAACAGTTCGCACAGCTTATCACAGAAGGACTGCAGCCACTGGATCACATGATCCACGTTGGACTGCTTATACAGGGAGCGGTATCCGTCCGGATCATCGGCGAAGAAGCCGGAGACGATGGATTCGCCGTCCTGCAACAGTGAAATGGACAGATATAGGATATTGCTGGCGGCATCCAGAGCCTGCACGTAATGTCCCGGATGATCCCGGAACAGGTCACAGAGAGACCCAATCGTGGTTCGCAGAATATCGGGATCGTATTCCTCAAAAGCCCTGGTGAGATCGTTTTTGAACAGGCTGATATTAAAGGGTTTTCGGACGTTCTCTCTGGAATGATCCATATCAAAAGCGGCAATGGAAGTATCTGCATCGGTATTTTGGAAAGTCTGTCTCGCATACTGGTAGGAATCACAGATCGTACCGGGTGTCTGGACCGGGGTACCGATGCCACAGCGAAGAGTAACGTTATAATAGTTTTGCAGAGTGTCGCTGATGCTTTGCAGAATGTCTGTGAGACTTTCTACATAGTCCCCTGTATCCGCCGTATCCGAAAAACAGAAGATCAGGGCAAAATGCCGCAGATCCAGTGACAGCGCATAGAGAGGCAGATATTTTGCACCCAGTTCCCGGATCATCTGCAGGGAACTGGTGAACAGAGGCATCTGTTTTTCCGTGGTCAGCTGATCTGCCTGGGGACTTATGATTTCACCATAACAGCAGACATAAGAGCCATATTCAAAATTCAGGTTCAGATCCCTGCTTTGTAGCAGGAATTGTTCTTCCGATTCAAACAGGTCATGCAGAAGACTGATCAGAAATTTGTCGTAAAAAGGGTGAATATTTACGGCAGACATCTGCTTTTTGCGGGACTGCGAGATCTGAGTAATGACCCGGTCGATGGCGTTTTTCAGCACTTCCGGAGTCAGCTCCAGCTTCACCAGATAATCTGAGACCTGATAAGACAGGGCATCCCTTGCCATCTGGAAATCTTCGTAGCTGGTGAGGATGATAAAGTAGGGACTGTTTTCCCCGTAGCGCTCTCTGCAAACTTTTGCCAGCTCCAGCCCACTCATGACGGGCATTTTGATATCCGTGATGACAATATCCGGTGATGTCTCCTCAATGATCTTTAGCGCCGCCTGACCATTCATGGCGGTACCGCAGATATCGATATTCATTTCGTTCCAGTTCAGCATGGAACGGATTCCTGCTTGAACCAGAGGTTCATCATCTACAATTAACAGTTGATACATAATAACTCCTTTTATGCCTGCCTTTGTTCCAGAGGATAGTTGGGAATATGAATGGACATGGTGGTATATTCGCCCTCTTTACTCTCTATGGTAATACCGTACTCTGTGCCGAACTGATATTGCAGGCGCTTGTGTACATTGCTTACACCGATCTCCCGGAAGAAATCTGCCGAGCTGTCGTCGTTGGAGCTTAAGATCTGAGCGGATTTCTCTGCGGTCATGCCGACGCCGTCATCCGTCACATCGATCCGGATCCTGTCAGTGGCATCAGCGACTTCATAGCCTACATGGATCTGAATATGTCCGGCAGAGCCTTTGGGCTCGATCCCGTGAAAAATGGCGTTTTCCACCAAAGGCTGTAAGGTAAATTTAATAATCTCACTATTGTACAGACTTTCCTCATCTACCTGTATATCCATGGAAATCGTGCCGCCATAGCGATAACTTTGGATGGTAAAATAATTTTCAAGCAGCGACAGCTCTTCCCGAATATCGATCAACAGGCTGGTGCCTTTGGAAATGCTTTTCAACAGGCGGGACAGAGAAGTGGTCATCTCGGAGATGCCGTTGGCACCCTGGATCGTTGCCATCCATTTGATGGAGTTCAGTGTATTGTATAGGAAATGGGGATTAATCTGGCTTTGTAGCATTTTATATTCCAGATCCTGTTTCTGCTTTTCGTCTTCCAGACGCCGTTCCATCAGATGAGATACATTTTCCGACAGATCATTGATTCCGCGACCAATGTCTCCAAGCTCATGATTCCATTCAATAGAAGGATCTCTGGAGAAATCTCCCTGGGAGATCCGTTTCATCCGCGATTGCAGGTGGGACACAGGAACCGTGATCATGCGGTTCATCAAAAGCATCAGAATCACGCCGATGGATAGAATGCCGATCAGAATGCAGGTGAGGATTCCAAGAAATAAAATGGCCTGATTCGTACGCTCTGCGTGGGATATGCTCTGGCTTAAGTAGCAGTCTGGCATATCCAAAGGGGTTGTGACCAGAATCTGTTCGCCCTTTGTTTGACTGTGAATCCGGGAAATCTGCGTGTCTCCGGTGAGGGAATAATTACTCATATCCTGCGACAGGCTGTATTCCGGTGTGAATTCCCGCAATCCATTGTCTTCATATATATAAGTGTGATCCGCAATCGTAAGATAGAGATAACTGTCATCGGGACAGCTGTAATCTTTTAGCGGAACAGTAAATAGATCGGTAGATACTTCTATAAATAAATAGCCCGCCTGCTTGTTATTATACTGATAGGTAATGGGACGAATGATGGGGAACACTTTACGTCCGGCCCGGTGAAAAGGATCTGAAATAATACCGGTAGAAAAATCATAATCATCCGCTGTCAGTAATTCTTCATAATAAGGAAGGAGCGGTATCTGCACTGCCAGATCTGCAGTGGAGGAATAAGTGGTAGCAACTACCTGCAGATAATGCGCCTGTGAGACAACGGCGATTCGCGGCATGTAATTATAAGCACCGTTTCGGCTGCACTCTTCGGCAAAAGAATCATAAGTAGATACAGACAGAACGGAGCCGGGATTCGGATTGTGCTCAATATAATTGGCAATCGAGGAATCCGTCTGACAATAACGAACCAGACGATAGACATCGTTGATACTGGAGTCCATGGATTCCGACAACAGCCGCAGGCTGGTCTCGGTGGACTGGATCAGAGTGTTCTGCAAATAGTGTCGGAAAATATAGTAGCTGAACACGCTGATCAACAGGCACATGCCTAAAATGGCACTCAGAGTGAAAATAAGTATGCGATTCCGTATGATTTTTGAGTGATATACAGTCTTTTTCATGCATTCAGTATAACATAACAGGAGAAAAAAGGTAGTTGGAAAACCAAGATGCTAAAAAAAGTGCATATTAAAATAAAAAAGTACATTTTTAGGAAGCACTTTCAGAAAAAAGATAAAGAAATTATAAAAAATGTGAATTATATAATAAATTTTTCCATGTAATGTCCGAACCATTTTCGCTATACTTTAGTTACAGTCAAGGAACCGATACGAAACGGATCCGGGATCAGAGCTATAACAGTATGTATTAACAGGAGGGTTTACATGAAAAAGAAAGTATTAAGTTTAGTACTGACAGCAGCAATGATGACCACCATGCTTGCAGGATGCGGCAGCTCCGACAACGGCAACGCAGCTTCTACATCAGATGCACCTGCAGCAGCTTCTACCGAGGCAGCAGCTTCCACCGAAGCAGCACCCGCAGAAGAAGTTACTTTAAAGTGGGCTATCTGGGATCAGGAGACCACACAGTACTGGGGCGACATCAAGGATGCATATGAAGCATCTCACCCCGGCGTAACCATTGAGATGGTAGACCTTGGTTCTACCGATTACATGACCGTTCTGGCAACCGAGCTTTCCGGCAGCGGATCCGATTTCGATGTAGTAACCGTCAAGGATGTACCCGGATATGCAACGCTGGTACAGAAGGGATCCATCCTCGCATTAGATGATTACATCTCCAAGGATGGCGTAGATTTAAGCAAATATGCGGGTGTTACCGATCAGGTAACCGTAGACGGAAGCCTGTATGAACTGCCTTTCAGAAATGACTTCTGGGTACTGTTCTACAACAAGGATCTGTTCGATGCCAAGGGCGTTGCTTATCCTACCAACGATATGACCTTTGATGAGTACGATGCTCTGGCAAGAGAGATGACCGATACCACCTTCGGTTCTCAGGTATACGGTGCTCATTATCACACATGGAGAAGTGCAGTTCAGCTGTTCGGTGTTCTGGATGGTAAGCATACTATTCTGGATGGAAACTATGATTTCTTCAAGCCTTATTACGAGATGGTTCTGAACGAAGAAGCTGATGGCGTATGCAGAAAATACACGGATCTAAAGACTGAAGGCTTACATTATTCCGCAGCATTCTCCGGTGGAGATGTAGCAATGATGAACATGGGCTCCTGGTTCATCGCAACCATGATCTCCAACCTGAAGTCCGGCGAATATGATTCCAGCCTGTGCGGTAACTGGGGTATCGTTAAGTATCCCCATGCAGAAGGCGTAGAACCCGGTTCTACTCTGGGTACCATCACCGGTCTGGCTGTTACCACTGCAAGTGATACTCCCGATGCATCCTGGGATTTCGTTAAGTGGGTAAGTGGCGAAGAAGGTGCAGCAGTTATGGCATCCAGCGGTAACTTCCCTGCAATGATGACCGACGAGGTAGTAGGCATGATCTCCGGGCTGGAAGGATTCCCCACCGATGAAGCCAGCAAAGAAGCACTGACCGTATCCAACCTGTACCTGGAAGTTCCTTACGCTCCCAACGTATCTGAAATCAACTCTGCTCTGGATTCCTATCATGGAAGTATCATGACCGGTGAGATGAGCATTGATGACGGTATAGCAGCAATGAATCAGGCGGTAGCTGACATTCAGGCTCAGTAAGTTCCATAAGACACAAGGGGTCGTACCTACGGCCCCTTTTTTATCAAAAGCGTTCGAGAGGAGAATTGTTATGCAGAAATTAAGCCGTCAAACCAAAAGAGATCTGGTGGCATACTCCTTTATTGCACCCAACTTTATCGGTTTCTGCGTATTTACCCTGATCCCCATTATCTTTGCCTTTGCTCTTGCCTTTATGAAGTGGGACGGAAGTAATCCGATCCAGTGGGCAGGATTAAGCAATTTTACAAGACTGTGGAAAGACACCTTCTTTATCGCAGCATTTAAAAACACTATTATTTATTGTGTCGGTACCGTGCCTCTGACCATGATCGCATCCTTGGCACTGGCTATCGTATTAAATCAGAAAGTAATAGGAAGAGGCGTTTTCAGAACCCTTTCCTTTTTCCCATATGTAGCATCTCTGGTAGCAATCACAGCAGTATGGAAAATGCTGTTTCACCCCTCCAAGGGACCAGTGAACAACATCCTGTTAAATGTATTTAATGTACCGCAGGATCAGCTTCCCCAGTGGTTCACCGGCGGACTGGTATTGTTCTCCATGATTCTGTTCAGTGTATGGAAATACATGGGTTATTACATGGTAATCTACCTGGCAGGCTTACAGGGAATCTCCTCTGAACTGTATGAAGCAGCCAGTCTGGACGGTGCAAATACCTGGCAGAAATTCCGTTATGTGACCTGGCCGCAGTTGTCTTCCACGACCTTCTTCGTAGTCGTCATGCTGACCATCAACTGCTTCAAGGTGTACGATATCGCTATCATGCTGGCGGGGGGCGGAAGCGGAGAACTGACCACTTCAGCAACCGTACTTGTATACTATATCTACCAGAAAGCATTTATTGACTGGGATCTGGGTTACTCCAGTTCTGTAGCAATGGTACTGTTCCTCATGGTACTCTTCGTAACCATCATCCAGTTCCGTGGTCAGGCAAAGAGGGAGAAAGCATAATGGCAATCTTGGCTTTGAAGGTTCTCGATAAGGACAGCAACACTATCTGCGTCAGCAGCGGTGAGAATTTTGTGGATCTGGTCTGCACCCACACCTATGAAGAGGGTGACCGGATCGTACTGGAGACCGATGAGAAAAATATTCACGTACATTTACAGGTGGATGATGCACTGGGAGATGCCTTCGTATACATAACCGACAACGTATCCTATTATGTTCCCTTCGGGGAGAAAAGGATCAGCATGTCCCCCAAGGTATTTTCCGGCAATAAACATTATCTCTATGCGGAAGTCGCAAGAGAAGATGAGATCACAGCCTATAGAAACCTGGCACTGAATCCTGCGGATCAACATATGGATGTTCCCTGTTATCCTCATGCGACAGCTAATGTGGAGACCAGAGGCGAGAGTGTATTCGCAGCGAAAAACGCCATCGACGGTGTCCGGGCGAACCGCTCCCACGGAGAATGGCCCTACGAATCCTGGGGCATCAATATGCAGGATGACGCAGCCATGAAGCTGGACTTCGGCAGACCGGTACTGGCAGACAAGATTGTGTTGTACACCAGATCCGATTTTCCACATGACAACTGGTGGCAGCAGGTAATGATAAGATTCTCCGATGGCAGTGAGCAGGAGTTCTGTTTAGAGAAGAGCAGCAGAGCGCATGTACTGTCGATCCCCGAAAAAGAGATCATCTGGCTGGAGCTTTGTAATCTGATCAAAGCAGAAGATCCATCCCCCTTCCCGGCACTGAGTCAGATCGAAGTGTACGGCAGGGTTAAACGTTAGGAGGCGCAAAGATTATGAAATCAGCACATAAAAAAGCCGTTTTGGGAAAAGTGATCATATATGCAATTCTGATTCTGATCGCAGTGGTCATGATCATTCCTTTCCTGTGGATGCTTTCCGCATCCATCAAGAGCGATAGAGAAGTATTCCAGATGAATCCTTTTGTGTGGATCCCCGCTAATCCAAAGTGGGATAACTATCTGAAGATCTGGACGAAGATTCCCTTTGGCAGATTTGTGGGAAATACGGTATACTTAACTTTGATCGTTACTTTCTTACAGTTACTGACCAGTAGTTTTGCGGCATACTCTTTTGCAAAACTGGACTTCCGTCATAAGAACGGATTGTTCCTGGCATACATCGCAACCATCGCAATGCCCTGGCAGGTATACATGGTACCTCAGTTTATCATGATGAGAAGAATGGGACTGAACGATAAGCTGCTTGCTATGATCTGCCTGCAGGCGTTTTCCGCATTCGGCGTATTCATGATGAAGCAGTTCTATGAAGGTATTCCCGATGATCTGTGTGAAGCCGCCAGGATCGACGGTATGAGTGAGTACCGGATCTATGCCAGCATCATGCTGCCATTGTCGAAACCGGCATTGTCCACACTGACAATCTTTACCTTCGTGGCTACATGGAACGACTATCTGGGTCCCTTGATTTATTTAAAGAGCCAGGAGAAGAAGACCATTCAGCTGGGATTAAAAATGTTCATCAGCCAGTATTCTTCCGATTACGGTCTGATCATGGCAGGATCGGTATTGTCACTGATCCCGGTACTGATCGTATTCCTGGTATTGCAGAAATACTTTGTAGAGGGTGTTGCCTCTACGGGACTGAAGGGATAACGGATAAAAAAGTATTTTTACAAGCCTGTGCCGGGTAGCGGTTACAGGCTTGTGTGATAGGATAAGAAAAGAATAAGAAAAGGAAAAAACCATGATAACATTTGATGAAAAAAAGTATCCTTTGATTACAGATGCGGAAATCAAAGAGGCATTACAGTTTTCCACAGAGCAGGTGATCCGGGATCTGCCGGAATTTACCGATCAGTTCCAGAATGCATACAGTGAGAACGGTTTTTACCAGCCCATTCCGAATAATTACTGGACCTGCGGTTTTTGGACCGGAGAGATCTGGCTGGCTTACGAATATTCACAGGACGAGCGCCTGAAAAAAGCGGGCGAGGTTCAGGTAAAGAGCTTTTTGAACCGTATCGACAATAAGATCGAAGTGGATCATCACGATATGGGATTCCTCTATTCTCCCTCCTGCGTGGCAGCTTATAAGTTGACCGGCAGCAAAGAGGGCAGGGAAGCGGCAATCAAGGCAGCAGACCAGCTGATCACCCGTTATCATCCCATAGGCGAGTTCATTCAGGCATGGGGTCCCATGGATGCTCCGGAGAATTACCGCCTGATCATTGACTGCCTGCTGAATCTGCCTCTGCTGTACTGGGCATCCGATGAGACCGGGGATCCGAAGTACCGCGATATCGCGGAGAAGCATATCCATACGGCTGTTGCCAATGTGATCCGTGAGGATTATTCCACCTGGCATACCTTCTTCTTCGATATGAAGACGGGAGCACCGGATCATGGTGCCACCTGTCAGGGTTACCGCGACGGTTCCGCCTGGGCGAGAGGTCAGGCATGGGGTGTCTACGGTATGGCACTGGCTTACCGTTATACCGGAAGAGCAGAATATATCGATCTGTTCCGTCATGTAACAGAGTATTTCCTGGCACATCTGCCGAAGGACCTGGTGCCCTACTGGGATCTGGAATTCACCGACGGTGATGACCAGCCGAGAGATTCTTCTTCTGCTTCCATCGCAGCCTGCGGTATGCTGGAGATGGCGAAATACCTGGAGCCTACGGAGGCAGAGCACTATATTACTCTGGCAAAACAGATCATGCAGTCTGTTTATACGAACTATGCCGTAAAAGATCCGAAGGAATCCAACGGACTGGTGCTGCACAGCACCTACTCAAACCATTCCCCATACAATACCTGTAACCATTATGGCGTGGATGAGTGCAACTCCTGGGGAGACTACTTCTATATGGAGGCACTGACGAGACTGCTAAAAGACTGGAGGGAGTACTGGTAAGATGAATTTACATACTAAAAAAGATTTTCAGGATTGTATGTTATCGATCTTAGAGCCGTTAAAATCTTATTACAGTGAGGAGAAGGCTAGGTTGACTCTGGGAGTTACCATGGCGCATTATGACATCGGTGCCACCTGGATGGAGGCATTTTCCCGTCCCTTATGGGGACTGGTGCCCTATTGGGCAGGCGGCGGAAAAGAGCCGGAATTTGAGGAGATCTATCGCAAGGGTCTCACCGCCGGAACCGATGAGAAGAACCCGGAATACTGGGGAGAGTGCACCTCTTTTGACCAGAGATTCGTAGAGATGGCTGCCATTTCCTACGGCATTATGTTTGCCCCGGAGGTGGTATGGGATCCTCTCACGGAAGCACAGAAGGAGAATCTCTGCAACTATTTAAACAAGATCAATGAGCATCCTCTGCCGGTCTGCAACTGGATCCTCTTTGCTGTACTGGTGAACATTGCCATGAAAAAGGTGGGACGCCATTACAGCCCTGAGATGCTTGAGGAATATCTGAATGGACTGGAGACCTTCTATCTGGGTGAGGGCTGGTACAGGGACGGAGATTCCGGACAGAAGGATTACTATATTTCCTTTGCTATCCATTTCTACAGTCTGATCTATGCCGTAGTTATGGAAAAGGATGACCCGGAGAGGGCAAAAAAATACAAGGCGAGAGCCATGGAATTCGCCAAGCAGTTCATTTACTGGTTCGATGAGGAGGGCGAGGCGATTCCTTTTGGCAGGTCCCTGACCTATCGTTTCTCCCAGGTAAGCTTTTTCAGCGTGTGTCTGCTGGCAGGACTGGAGCCCTTCCCGGTGCCCGTGATGAAGGGGCTGATCGCAAGGCATCTTCGCACCTGGCTGAAACGTCCGATCTTCGACAGAGATCATGTACTGACGATTGGATACGGCTACCCGAATCTGACCATGGCGGAGCGGTACAATGCCCCCGGTTCCCCTTACTGGGGCATGAAAGTATTTGCCTTTTTGCTACTTCCCGACGATCACTCCTTTTGGAGTGCAGAGGAAGCGCCGCTGCCGAAGCTGGCACCCGCATGTCCTCAAAAATACGCCGACCTGTTTGTCTACCATTATGGTAATCACACCACAGCGTTTGCTCCGGGAGTCTACAGCCCCAACGGACATGGGCAGATCGTGGCAAAATACGGGAAATTCGCTTATGATACCCGGTTCAGCATCAGTGTGGCGAAGTCCTGCTATGAACTGCATGAGAATGCACCGGACAACATGCTGGCATTCTGGATCGACGGTTATGTGTATGTGCGTCGGATCTGCGAGACATCGAAGATCACAGATACCGGAGTATGGTCGAAGTGGAGCCCTTATCCGGGTATCACGGTAGAGACCACGATCACTCCGGATGCAGAGGGACATACCAGAGTACATAAAATTACCAGTGAGATCGACTGTGTGGCATATGACTGCGGATTTGCAGTCAGCAGAGGGGATTTCAGAGAGATCGGCTTCGCGGAAAAAGTGGACGGCGTATCCGCCCAGGCGGGCAATGAATTCTGCAACTGTACGGTCAGCGCGGTAGTAGACGAAAATGTGCAGGTCAATGAAGTGGTAGATAAGCCGCCCGTGGGTTACATGATCACCGTTGACCCCAACACGAACCTGCTCTACACCAAGACCAAGATCCCTTCGGTGAAATACCACATCCATAAGGGGACACAGAAAATCGTCACTAGAGTGGATGCGGAAGTCATTTAAAGTTTTAAATGAGTTTTGAAAATTTTATGCATAGTGTAACCTTCTGGTTCATAAGCTTCACAAAAGCTAGTTGTCAGAATGACTTTATAGTGTTTTCATAATTCGCACAGTGGAAATCACAACATTTTTATGCTATCATACATATAACAGTAAGAGGTGATAGCTATGAAAATAGAAAGAATTGATGACAAAACCGTAAAGTGCTTCCTGTCCAACGAAGAGCTGGAAGAGTACGATATTGATTATAAAGATTTTGTGACCCGCAGTGACAAAGCCAAAGAAGTAGTACAGGAGATCATCGAGCAGGCAGAGGAAGAGGTGGGCTACAAGCCGCCGAAGTATGCATTTGACCTGCAGATCATGATGCTGCCGGATGAGGGACTGGTACTGGTACTTTCCGAGAAAGAGCCGCTGGAGAATAAGAGCGGTGCACAGCTGTTGCAGGCTTTGCAGGAGATGAAGCGAGTCTTCGAGGAGAAAAAGGCAGAGATCGGTGCGGCGGAGAAAAAAGCGCAGGCAGGAGAAAACGCCGGAGAATCCAGCAAAAAGAATAAAAAGGCAGCGGAGGCACAGAAACCTCAGTTTGCAATTTTTGCGTTCCGCAATATCGGCAGAGTCATTGAATATGCAGCAGTATTGCCTACAAACTTACGCATCGACAGTACTCTGTATCGAATGGAAGATGGTACCTGTTATGCTTATGTACGAAAAGGCGGCGCTTCCTATGAACGTTACAGCAGAGCATGTATCCAGGCCATGGAGTTCGCAGCCTTATATGCCGCGGATGAGCAGAAGCTACGATACTTGGAAGAGCACGGTGAATGCCTGATCCGGGAAAAAGCGTTGAAAAAACTACGGGTATAATACCGCTGCCATATCCTCCGGCAGAGGTGCTGTGAACTGCATTTTCTCCCCGGTGATGGGATGGACAAAGGACAGCTTCCAGGCATGTAACGCCTGCCGTTGTATCTGTTCCATATCCGGGTTGTACAGATAATCTCCGATCAAGGGATAGCCCAGGTATTTCATATGAATCCGTATCTGATGGGTACGGCCGGTCTCTAAGATGAGAGAGACCAGGCTGTGCCCATTTTTTTCGTCCAGTACTCTGTAATGCGTAACCGCAGATTCGCCGTTTTCAAAATCCACCGTCCGCTCGATGATCGAGCCTTCCTTGCGCCCTAAGGGTGCGGTGATGGTTCCCTCTAAGGGACGTACCGAGCCTTTTGCAATGGCAAGATATTCCCTCGTGATGCCGGAAGTCGCTTTATTGGCAATCATGGCAGACAGCATCCCGGCGCTGACATAATGCTTCGCCACGATGGTCAGTCCGGAAGTATCCCGGTCCAGGCGGTTGATGCAGCGGAAGACGAAAGGACAGTTCTGCTGTTTAAAATAGTACGCGAGGGCATTCGCCAGGGAATTGTAATAATTGTTCATGGAAGGGTGGATCGGCATTCCCGCAGGCTTGTTGATCACCATAAGATCCGCATCCTCGTAGACAATATTTAACGGCAGATTTACCGGGGGAATCTTTTCCGAAGAGTGATCTTCCCGGATATGTAGTGTCAGGGTATCGCCGGGCTGCAGTATATGATTCATAAAGCAGGGGATCCCGTTTGCCAGTACAGCGGAGGGGTCTTTTTTTAACTGCACCAGATTCTGTGAGGAGAAGCCCTTCTGCTTCAGAAAATAGCTGACCGGCATGGAGACTATGGAATTATCAGCAGTATAAATCAGTGTTCGTTCCATGAAAAACTCTCTTTCTCTATGATTACTCATCATAACATAATTCCTGTATCTTGTGCACAACAGAATGAACGGCGCCATTTTCATTCGGGCAAAATCGGACAGTGCCCGGAGCAAATAATGTCATTTCGAAACCGGAATCCATAGGCTACAATAAATACAGAATCAGCGGAAATGGGCAGTCTGTCCATCTGCGCATAGGAAACGCTTGAAATACGAAGAAAGGTAGGGTGGCGACTATGGAAAAATACGCATGGCGGGGAAAAATTGTACCGGGAATGCAGGAGGAATATAAGAAAAGACATGACAATATCTGGCCGGAGATGAAGGAAGTCCTGGCAGATGCGGGAATCGTGAATTACTCCATCTGGATGCAGGGCGAGGAACTGTTCGGATACTATGAATGTGAAAAAGGCGTAGAGTACGCTGCAAAAGTACAGGCGGAGAGCAACGTGGTGAAAAAATGGGATGAATATATGAAGGACATTCTGATCATGGAGAAGGATCCTGTCACAGGAGCACAGCCACTTTTAACCCAGGTATTCAGTTTCAGATAAGGGAGGCTGTGGATAGCTTATGGGAAAATATTATCTGTCTGTGGATATCGGTGCTTCCAGCGGACGACATATCCTGGGGCATTTAGAGAACGGAAAAATAGAGTTAGAAGAGATCTACCGTTTCGAGAACGGCATGGATCATAAGGACGGAAAGCTTCTGTGGAATGTGGACCGGCTGTTCGGTGAAATCCTGAACGGCATGAAGAAATGCAAGGAACAGGGAAAGATCCCGGTGAGCATGGCCATTGATACCTGGGCGGTAGATTATGTGTTGTTAGACGAGAAGGATCGCATTCTGGGAGATACTTACGGTTATCGTGATCATCGTACGGACGGCATGGACGCGGAAGTGGCAAAGATCCTGCCGGAGACAGAACTGTATGCAAAAACGGGCATTCAGAAGCAGATTTTTAATACGATTTATCAGCTGATGGCGGAAAAACAGAAAGAACCGGAGCTTTTACAGCGGGCGGAGACACTGCTCATGCTGCCGGATTATTTCGGATTCCGTCTGACAGGCAATAAATTATCGGAATACACCAATGGATCCACCACACAGCTGGTGAATCCTACCACTTTCCAGTGGGATACGGATCTGATCCGGAAGCTTGGCTACCCGGAGGACATTTTCCTGCCTCTGCAGATGCCCGGCACAAAAGTGGGTCAGCTCCTGCCCGAGATACAGAAGGAAGTTGGTTTCAATCTGGAAGTGGTATTGTGCGGAAGCCATGACACGGCATCGGCGGTAATGGCAGTACCACAGACGTCAGGGGACGGCATCTACATCAGTTCGGGAACCTGGTCCCTGATGGGAATTGAGTCGTTAAAACCCATTATCAACGAAGAGGCGGCAGCAGCCAACTTTACCAATGAGGGCGGTTACGACCACCGGTTCCGTTTCCTGAAAAATATTATGGGTTTGTGGATGATCCAGTCCGTAAGACATGAGTATAAGGACGCTTACTCTTTTGCGCAGCTGTGCGATATGGCAGAGGAAAGCAAGAATTTTCCTTCCAGAGTGGATGTGAACGATCCAAGCTTCCTCTCGCCGGACAATATGGTGGAAGCTATAAAGAAGTACTGTCAGAAGACGGGACAGCCGGTACCGGAGTCCGTGGGAGAGCTTGCCTCTGTGGTGTACCGCAGCCTGGCGCAGTCTTACGGAGAGACGGTAAGCAGTCTGGAGAAGATCGCAGGCAGGACCTACGACAGCATCCACATCATCGGCGGCGGTTCTAATGCCGCATATCTGAATCAACTGACCGCGGATGCCACGGGCAAAACCGTATATGCAGGTCCCGGTGAGGCAACAGCTATCGGTAACCTCTTGGCACAGATGATTCATGCCGGAGATCTGGCAGACTTAAAAGGTGCCAGACAGTATGTGAGAGATTCTTTTGAGATTAAGACGTATGTTCCGGCAGATTGAAAATATATTCTTGCAAACGAGAATTATTTGCTTCCCATATTGATTGGGAAGGCGGAGAAAAAGGAGGAAATCATAAATGTTAGTAAACACAAAGGCAAAGATCGGTGTATTTTCCATCGCTTTAGGAGCATATTTGCCCCAGTTCCCCCAGCTGGTGCCCAATTTCGAGGCACAGTATGAGGATTTTAAGAAGACAATTCCCAATACCGTAGAGATCATTGACGGCGGCATGGTGACCACCAAGGAACAGGCCATGGCAGCCGGTGATAAGTTCCGTGCAGCGGATGTGGATCTGGTATTTTTACAGCTGCTGACCTATGCGACTTCCTATAACGTACTTCCTGCCATCCGTGATCTGGATGTTCCCGTGGTATGTATCAATGTGCAGAAGAAGCTGGCTCCGGACTATGCGAACACAGATATTCCCATCTGGCTGGGTGATCTGTATGCCTGTGGTGCGGTAGGTGAGGCTGTGGCTGACTTAGAGCGTGCAGGCAAGAGACATGCCGTGATCACCGGTGTCGTAGAAGGCGGTGACCCCGAGGTGGCAGCACAGATTGAAGACTGGTGTAAGGCGGCACAGGTCCGCAGACGTTTCCGCCAGACCAATATCGCCCAGATCGGACGTCCTTATCCCGGTATGATGGATCTCTATATCGACGAGACCAACCTGTACAACCGCATGGGTCTGTATACCAAACAGTTCGACTGGGAAGACATGTGGGCTATCGCGGATGATATTACCGATACCGAAGCTATCAAGGCAAAGGCACAGGATATCATCGATACCTTCGAAGTAGAAGGCGGCGCTACCGCAGAGGATGAAGATATTCTGGATATGGCAAAGCATGTTCTGGCATTTGAACAGTGGGCGAAGGATGAAGATCTGAGCATGATCGCTTCCCACTATGCAGGCAAGGCGCAGGGTGTAGCCGGCAAACTGGATTCCATGCTTATCCCCGCATTTTCCATGCTGATCAAGCAGGGTACTGCATGTGCGGTAGAAGGTGACATGAAGGTCGCCATGGCAATGTCCATTCTGAAGACTATTTCCGGCATGGGACAGTTGTCCGAGATGTATTCCATTGATTTTAACGAAGACATCTGTATCATCGGCCATTCCGGATCCGGCGATGCGGACATCTCGCTGGCACATAAGCCTACCATGAAGATCGTAAAGGTATTTCACGGCAAAGTAGGCGGCGGCTATCTGACACAGTTCTATCCTCCGGTAGGCCCTGTAACGTACCTGGCTATCACACAGGATAAGGATGGCAACTTCAAGTTCGTAGTGGCAGAGGGCGAGAACCAGCCCGGACCGATCTTTACCTTCGGCGACACCAACATGCGTACCAAGTTCTCGATCCCCTGCAGAGAGTTCGTGAACCGCTGGAGCGAGGCAGGCCCTACCCATCATATGGCAGCGGCAGCCGGAAGGCATATTGATACGATTTTAAAGGTTGCTAAAATATTGAATGTACCGGTAGATGTGATCACACGGTAAGGGCACTTGTGTAAATATGACGCAGTAACCACAGGAGCGAAAAGCGAGCTCTGAAAGAGTAATTTTGTGAATGGGTTTCGGAATAGTTACGAATGTTTATGATTTAAAAACAATATGCCTGTGGGCGGGAGGCCGCAGGCAACGGAAAGGTTAGGTATTAATATGAAATTTTTAGATGCAGAATTTGTACAGGGATTTATCAGAATGGCAGATGACGGATGGCAGCAGGGATGGCACGAGCGTAACGGCGGCAACCTGTCCTACCGTGTGAAGCCGGAAGAGGTAGAGCTGGTAAAGGAGAACTTCGAGCCGAAGGAGTTCCAGCCTATCGGCACCACCGTTCCCGCACTGGCAGGAGAGTATTTCCTGGTGACCGGCAGCGGCAAATATTTCCGCAATGTCAGCATCAAGCCGGAAGATTCCATCTGCATGATCGAGCTGGATGACAAGGGTGAGAATTACCGTATCGTATGGGGACTGGTAAACGGCGGCAGACCGACCTCTGAGCTTCCCAGCCACCTGATGAATCTGGAAGTGAAGAAGTTACAGGATCCGGATTATCGTGTGGTATATCATGCACATACCACGAACATCATCGCACTTACCTTCGTCCTGCCTCTGGAGGATAAGGTATTCACCAGAGAACTGTGGGAGATGGCAACCGAGTGTCCCGTAGTATTCCCGGATGGCGTGGGCGTAGTGCCCTGGATGGTGCCGGGAGGCAGAGAGATCGCAGTAGCAACTTCCGAACTGATGAAGAAATACGATCTGGCGATCTGGGCACATCACGGAACCTTCGCAGCAGGAAAAGATTTCGACCTGACCTTCGGTCTGATGCATACCGTAGAAAAATCCGCAGAGATCCTGGTGAAGATGCTGTCCATGCAGCAGGTCAAGAGACAGACCATCACTCCCGATGATTTCCGTCATTTGGCAAAGGATTTCGGTGTGACCCTTCCCGAGAAATTCTTGTACGAGAAATAATAAAATAACGATCCGAGAGATACACAAAGGATTCTCGAATCGTTACAGATATAAAACACGTGATGCTATTGACCTATTGGCGTGATTTTAACCGAGCCTCGTTTGGCGTCATGTCATACATTTTTTTGAACTGTTTGTAGAAAAAATTCTGATTCTCATAGCCCACGGACAGGGCAATCTCAGATACCGGCAGCGCCGTGTGGGACAGCTGATTCATAGCGACCCGCATGCGCTGCTTTGTCTGTATTTCCTTGAAGGTGGTGCCGGAATATTTTTTGATCATACGGCTCAAGGAGGATGGAGTATATCCGATCTGTGCCGCCAGCTCATGAAGCGTTCCGGTGTCGTAATGCTCCGACAGGTATCTGCGGACTACCACCATCAGGACATTGCTCTGCTTGTCCTTTTGGTCCAATAAAATATTTTCCGCATTGCTCAAGATGTGCATGAACAGCAGGGCAAAGGTATGCTCCGAGAGCTTGTGCCAGTTCTGAGGCTGTTGCAACAATAAAAATACGGCATTATGGATCAGATTCTGGATACAGGGATTGTCGGAGACCGTGAAGTACAGATACTGTCCGACACAGCTGTCACCTTCTAAAGCGTTGATAATAAAATCCGCCAGAATATTGTCCTTGTTGATCAATGTGAGGATATTCTGAAAATACGCCGGGCGGATGATGATATTAATACCCAGATCTTCCTGCCCACACGCTATAACGGCGTGTTCGATATGTTGGTTCATGAATAACAGCTCTCCGGACCGGAGACGGATCTCTTCTTCATTTATCACATGAGTGACGGAACCGGAGAGACAATAGAAAATCTCCACATAGTCATGCTTATGCTTTGGAAAATCCACAAATCTGGTATGGCGCCGTAGCGTAATATCATCCTCGGAATGCTCTAAAAATTTATCGCTCTCCACCACAAAATCCTGTTTGCTGGTGTAGAGATTCTTCTGAACGGCAATGTCGCCGTCTAAGATCTGTTGTTCTTCCGGCGTGATATAGGCCGGATCCAGAAAATTGTTCTCGTACATATCAAAATACATTCCTTTCAGCAGCCTGCTGATGATGAACTGCAGGAAAGTCCTCCAACTGAGTCTATTTTACAGGAAAGCGACAAAAACCTCAAGGTATGTAAAAAAGTGTTTCCTGGATTGCAAGATGCTTTTTAGTGTTGTATGATAAAATAAATTTACATGTTGCGAGAAATAAAGAACATGAGTAGTAGGGCAATCAGCCCGGATCAAGGAGAGAATCCTATCATGGCAGATACGGAAGTAAAAAAGATCATTTGTAGTTCCTGCGGAGCGGAATTCGAGGATACCCTTCCAAAGTGTCCCTATTGCGGAAGCTTGAATTACAAGGGCGCCGAAGCGGAATATCTGGGGAAGCTGGAAAGCATGCGGCAGGATATGCAGCAGTTAGAGCAGGTACCGGAGAAGGAACTGAAGAAAAAACTGAAAAAGAAACAGAAATTTGTGATTAAGCTTCTGATCATATTGGCAGCGTTGGCAGCGATTCTTGCGGTAATTGTGTTCCGGGCACAGTATATAGAACCCAGGGATGCCAGAGCGGATTATCTGTGGGAAAAAGAAAACTTCCCGGTTCTGGACCGGTTATACCGGGAGCAGGACTTCGAAGGACTGACAGAATTTTATGAACAGGCTGTCATAGAGGACAGAACGATCGCCAGATGGGAGCATAGCGGTATTTTCACGAGGCTCATGAGCTGCCGAAATGCGAGAGAATATCTGGCGCTGGAACAGAGTGGAGAGACACTTCGCGATTATCAGGAGACACAGCTTTTAGATGATTACTGGATCCTGCGGGGACTGGAATACAGTAGAGGAATGTCGGAGGAAGACAAAGAGTATATCCGTCCTTATGTGGAAGCAACCCTGAACAGTCTGGCAGACCGTTATACGTTTACCGCAGAAGAAGAGAAAAAATTCGAGGATAGTCTGCGAAATAATTACGGTTATCCCAGATATGAGGATTGCAAAGAATACATTACGAAGCATAACGAATAGGAAAGGATCATAAAAGCAATGATGAAATGTAAATATTGTGGGGGTAACCTGACACTGGAGCAGGCATATTGTCCGCATTGCGGAAGACCGAATGAAGAAGCCGCACAGCATGTCAAGGACATGGAGCATTACAAGAGCAACTTTGAGGATACCAAAAGCGATGTCTATGAAGTGACGGAGAAAAATACGGAGATCATGTCACATATGATAATCATCACTGTGCTGGTGATCCTGTGTGTGGTGGTGTTTGTAGTATCTGCCCGTAGCTGGAGCATCCACAGAGGCTTGCTGCAGTTTGATGCAGGGATCCGGCAGGGCAGCTATATGAAACAGATGGAACAATATCTGGAAGATGAGGATTACATAGGCTTATCAGCTTTTTGCGACAGGCATTACATCCGGCCTTATAGCAGTAATAATAGTTATGAAAAATATCAGCTGCTCATGGAAGCCAGCGGAGCGTATCGTTACTTTTATGAAAGTCTGATGAAGGCAGTTACTATCAACTCCGGCAATGTATCCATACTTCCCGGCCTGTATGAAGATATTTCGGATTATTACGAGCAGCTGGAAAGGATTCTGCATCCTGTGGATAATGATTATAGGGCAAAACAATATCGGGAACTGCCGGAGGAGCAGAAGGAAGCCATTCTCCGGATGGAAGAGAATGTGAAGGCACTGCTGCAGACCTATTTTGACATGACACCGGAAGAGGCAGAGAATTTTGGTACGATGTCAAATGCACAAAAAATCTTATTTTTGGAAGAAAAAGGTGAGGTGATGGGTTATGGTAAATCTGAAGAGTAAGCTGAAACAGGTACAGAAGCAGAGAGGCGCGCTGCTTGTGATGAATCTGGTGATCATAGCCCTGTGTCTGGTATTGTTTTGGGGAACCATTCATATGTTCCGGCAATTAAACGACGCCTTTTCCCGTCCTGCGAAGACCAACTGGATGGAGAATAATGTGCAAAGTGAAAATTATGCCTACCTGTTAGTAAATTATCACGAGGACATGGTGTACGGCGGCTTGCTGTCCGGAACGAAAAAGGAATGCTATGGTGTGGCAAGATATTTTGAGGCGGCATCCATGTATAAGGCATTTCTTCAGACTGGAGATACCGAACATGCTGCCAGAGAAAAGGAGAAAATGGATGCCGCATACGAAGAAATGGGCGACTGGAACATTGCAGCGGACAGCATCCGGGAAAAATTGGGAGTAGAACCTTGACAAATCCGTAATGTATGCACTACAATCATCTACCCTGACTTCCGGCGTTTCTCTCAAAACCTAGTACTCAGCTGTCAGTCAGTATGGTAAATTCAAAGATATTTTCAATCTCTTTTCTGTCAGGTACAGTGCATCCAGATAAGATTTGGTGACAACGAAAGACATGGAGAAAATGGAAACGGTTATTGCTGTAACTACTTGAGCAAAAGGAAATTAATAAGATTAATGGGAAGTTTCCAAATGCTCAATTGATTTAGACGTATAATTGTGGTAAATGTGAATTGTCAAGCATGTTTGAATATAAGCAATATAACGCAACTGATAAGTGGTGACTGCTAAAGAGCAAGGCGTGATAGAACTGTATCAGGAGTAACTTGCTTTTCAATGCCCGGATGAATTGTTTCTCTGCAAAATCCCTATGATTTTTAGAATGGAGTATGTTCATTTTTGTTTAATTGCTTTTTAGATAACTTAATCGTATAATTGTATCATTGCTAGTACAATTATAGGGGTAAAGTTATGCAAAGGGAAGCATTTGGTAAACTACTGATAATTTTAAGGAAGAAGAATGGATTAAGTCAGAAGGAACTGGCAGAGAGGTTGTCGGTTTCTACGTCTGCGGTAAGCAAATGGGAGAATGGAAAGAACCTTCCGGATATGATGATGCTTAGTCGTATAGCAGATATACTTCAGGTATCGTGTGACGAATTACATAATCCGGAAAAGACATTGGAGAAGCTGGACAATCCTGAATTTCAAAAAAGGAATGTGGAGGAGAGAGATAAGGAGAATACGGATAACACAGGGGAAAATAAGGAATCAGAACCTGAACCCCAAAAGAAAAACTATGGACGAATTGTAAGAATGTCCTTTTTGATTGGAATATTGGCGATAGCTACAGGAATGTTTCTGATATATATGGCAGGACATAGAAAACCTGCTTTTCAGCAGATAGGAACAAGGTATATTGATGATCCGTTATGGGGAAGGGTATATGAAATTGCGTATGTAGTAGATGGTGAAATGACGAATGATAGTATTAATGTGCATTTGGATGAAGTGAGAGCTACATTGAATCAAGAAGTAATAGATACCAATATTGTAAAGACGACTTATTATGATAATAAGGAAGACGCTACAGCATGGAAGGAAACAGATGTAGGAGGATATGTATTTCTGAGTGGAGAATGAAAGTTGAGGATAGGATATGAACAAAGGTATATTTGCCATATTTTTTGTAGTAGCTGTTTTAAGTATTTCATTCCCGGTTAATGCGCAGAAAACTGCACAGCGGGTAGGAGAGGGATATACATCAGAAGGTATATATTATGAAGTATATGTTGCAGAAGATTTGGCGGAAAACGACATTGTCCTTTGCGGAGCAAGTGTTAGTGTGACGAGGGAAGTGATATATTCAGGGGTTGTAAAACCACAGACGGAAATTTCATGGAGAGAAAAAATTAATGGAAGCTATTACTCAGGGGTTCTTACAATAAGTAAATATTCATATACTACAAGTCAAACAGTAGCTACGTATACTGGTGTACTTTATAAAGAATAGTTTAAGTTAAAGAGTGGGTTGCATCTATAGAAAAATTACGGATGCAACCTACTCTTTTTGCTATGAAATCTTTTATTAAGGGACTTGAGCAAAAGGAAATTAATACGATTAATGGGAAGTTTCCATCTGCTCAATTGAGTTAGAGAGATAATTGTGGTAAATATGAATTATCAAGCATGTTTGAGTGACAAGTAAAAGAAAAATTTTAGAAGAAGGAGGAAGGTAAGAAAAACAAGTATAATAGTGAGGACTGGCGTGTAGATATTGACGAAATTGTTTGTAATACATATTTAGCAGATTGGAGGTATTTTATGAAAGCAAAGAGAAGTATAAGAAGAATTTTATTGGGGCTTAGTTTTTCACTTTTAATAGTACCGGCATTCACGATAAAATCATCGGCAGGGTTATTAGCAACGGATAGTGTGAGTGCTAACCATTATAATGCTGTGGCATCAGGATATCTGGCAGTATATGATAACTATGCATATGCGACTACAAGCTATGCAAGAAGTGGTTCCGATATTGGAGTAGGGGCATCGATAGATGCAACATATCGTTATGGAGGTAAGAATAACGTATTAAATGATGTAGATACTTCATCAGGTGGTGGTGCAACCGCAAGGGTAGACATCTCCGTAAATGAACAGCCCACAGCAGCATTTTTGCATGTAAGAGGTGTACATCAGGTTTCTGTGTCACAATTACCTTCAGGATACTGGATGGATATTACGGAATGGACCAGATAGTCAATTAATGACCAACGGAATGGACAAAACAGGAGATGCTATGCGGAGAATAAAAACCTATCTTATAATAGTAAACTTGATCTTTCTGACAGGCTGTGCCAACAAGGCAATGCCGGACACTTATGTAGAAAACTATGACTATCAATACAGACAATGGTCGGATAGCATAGCATTTCCTAAAGTCCAGCAGGGAAGCGATAACATCGTATATATATACAAGAATGGTTTTATCTATTACATGGAAGAAGGTAATGATGTTTTAGTTCCGCTGTGTAATAAGGTGGACTGCTTACATGACAGAGAGACGGATCAGCAGAAAATAAAAGAGTGTAATGCCTCTGTCGATTTGGAGGAACTGGCAAATATTAATCCGGATAAAGATATCGCAATTGCAAAATGCGGAGATTATCTTTATTGTATTCCGTTGAGCTGTTACGAAACGGATGAAAGGATATTATACCGCTATGCTCTGGACGGAACAGCGAAAGATGTTGTGTACAAATGGGATGGAAAATCCAGCATTATTGTGAACTGGATCATACATAGGAACAACTTATATTATGCGGAAAAAAGGTATTATGAGGAAGATGAAGAGATAAAGGTTGAATGTACGATAAAACGGTTATCATTAAATACCTTTTTTCATAGACCGGAGACCGTCTATACTGCGGAGGAGAATCTGAGAGTGCTTACTTGGGGAAATCTTCAGGCTTATGGAAATTATGTGTATTTTGAAATTATTTCTATGCTGCCCAAAGAGGGAGATTCCCAGAAGGAAGAAAATAATGGTTACGATTACGACAGGTTATATAATAAAACCTTTGTATATGATATACAGGCGGACAAAATTGAGGAATTACAGATTCCGGATATGCCGAAATCGGTGCATATTTTAGGGGTACAATTCTGGCAGGATCAGATCATTCTGGATCCCTATGATGATGAAAAAAGAGGTGATGAACCGATGCCGGTATATATTGCTGATCTGGATGGATCCAATCTGAAGGTGTTATTGGAAGATGTACCTCAGGCAGGTTATTTTTTGAGTGATGGCGAATATTTATATTTTTTTGATGACTGGATGGAGGACATTGATGATTGGCTTCGGAATCCGGGAAAATATGTTGTGTATGACAAGGACATGCAGATCGTAGATACCTTTATGACACCATTAAATGAAAACGGGAGAGCACAGAGATTTCCGGTAGGTGACAGAAACAGGATGTACTTTACTTATGAGAAAGAAGACGGTACATGGGGAGTAAAGTGCTGGGAGAAAAAAATTGGAGAGTACCGGGGGAAAACGATTACACTGACGGAGATCATGGATCGTTAAAGGGGCAATTTGCATGAGGTTGACAGGATATGAAATAAAAAAGCTGATGACGCAGATTCCGCTATGGATTGCATTTATTGGACTTTTTGTGGGGAATCTATTCCTGCTTTTTATGATTCAGAAAAAAGAAGCGGCCTATGTCTATGTATATCAGCAAAAAGATCAATATATTGCGTTTTGTGAAGGAAATGAACAGGCGGACGAGTTAGGCTTCTATGAGGCTGATCTGGAGGAACAGAAACGGTATCTGGACTCTTATCGGGAATTTATTTCACAGATGCAGGACAGGTCAAAGGCCATGGAAAATGTGATCTCCGAAGGAAATCATTATCTGACGGATAATATCCGCAAGACTTGTCACGATTTTTCGGCAGTTGCGAAAGCTTCTGTGACAGTGGACAACTGTTTTGGAATAAAGGCATTGGCGGAGTATCAGTACGGTATTTTCTTTGCTATTTCTTTTCAGGGAGTATTGACGTGGTATTTATTATTTTATGAGAGAAATAGAAAGCTTTTTATTCTTATTAAAGGATGTAAAAACGGACATCATGTAACGGCGTATTCCAAGTTGTTTCTGCTATTATCGGGGGGAGTACTGTATACCTTGTTACAGGAAACCAGTGTTGTTTTGTTCCTGAAATGGATGTATGGATATGGCAATATGAACAGACCCGTACAGTCGGTTTCTCTTTTCCGCAACTGCCCGTATGTATTAAGCGTAGGGCAGGCCATAGGACTGCTTATTTTTCTTCGTGTGGGACTGTCCCTGCTGACAGGGTCTGTTCTTTTTATGGCGGGCATGCTGGTGAAATCGGAAACGGGAGCTTTCATTGTCATGATGCTTCCTATGATATGCGAATATGCAGCGTACCATTTCATTGCTGTCACGGGAACCCTGCGGGTATGTAAGATTATAAATCCTTTTTTCTATTGGGATATGAGACAGGCGCTGGGAAGCTATGTTAATTTCAATTTTGGGGGACATGCCATAGGAAAAAATGAAGTTGCGGTCAGTGTCTTCCTGATTATTTATGTGGTATGCTGTGCCAGCGGAATAAACCTTTTCCATAGAACCTGCCAGATCAGTGACAGTGGCCGGCTGGAAACGCTGATTATCAGGTTACGAAAAAAATGGAGCGTACTAGGGCATAGAAGGAATCTTGTATATTATGAATTTTATAAACTATTGATCCAGCAGAAAAAAGGAATTGTGATCATAATTGCCCTGTGGCTTATGATGCAGAATGTTTTTGCTGTATATGCGCCACAATACTATGCGACGGCGAAAGATGCCGCCTACCATATGTACCTGAAAAATCTTTCCGGACAGCTGACGGAGGAGACCTTGGAGCAGGTGGAAAACGAAAAAAGGCGGTTGGAGCAGTTACAGGAGCCCAGTCGGGAATCAGCTGAAATGTCAGGGACGGATGAAATAGATCGGTTACTGATGCAGTTGGAATGGCAGCGTTTGCATGAGGGCTTTCAGGAGCTGACAGATCAGATCCGGGGACTATCAGAAAAAGAGGGTAAACTTTCGGAAAAATATTTACTGGATGAAAAAGCTTACCTGGATATATGGGGAAATGTTACCCATGAAGTGCTTACCTGGTACGTAGGTGCGGTTCTGTTGCTGTTTTTACTGGGAGGGATTTACGGAGCAGGAGAGGAGAGCAACCTGATACCGCTGATCCGTTCTACCCGGAGAGGAAGAGAAGTTCTGGAGAGAAGTAAGGATCTGGCAGCGATCATATGCGTAGTATTTGTCTATCTGGTAATGGCTGCACCATTGTTTTTAAAGCTGCAGAATATTGATGGATTTGCCACAGCAGGGCAGAAAATGTGTAATCTGGTAAATTGGAACTGCGAAAGCAGCATAACACTGGGATGGTATGAGACTTTCGTATTTGTCCTGAAATTCGGAAGCTTTCTGGCAGTAGGAATCCTGGGGCGGACATTGTACAAAAAGTTGAAACAGAGAATTCCGGCACTGCTGATGGGAAGCGGCATATTGATTATTGTTGTATTGCTGCTTTTGTATTTTAAACGAAGCAGCCACATGATTCTGTTGAATATGATATAAAGGGTACATTATGGAATTAAAAATAAAAGATCTATACAAAAGCTATGATCATGGGAAAACGTATGCAATAAATGACGTATCTGCAGATTTTACACCGGGGATATATGGGATTCTGGGTCCCAACGGCGCAGGGAAAAGTACAATGTTTGGTATGCTGACGGATAATTTGCGCCCGGATAAGGGAAGCATAACGGCAGACGGAGAAGATATTTATAAGATGGGAGCGGATTACCGGGCGAAGATTGGGTATATGCCACAGCAGCAGAGTCTTTATGAAGCATTTACTGCAGAAAAGTTCCTTTGGTATATGGCTGCTTTAAAAGGAATGAACAGAAAAGATGCCAGAGAACAGATTGAAAATTTATTAGAGGTCGTCAATCTGAAAGAGGAACGGTATAAAAAGCTGAAATACTTTTCAGGTGGTATGAAACAGAGAATCCTGCTGGCACAGGCGCTATTAAATGATCCGGAGATATTGATTCTGGATGAACCAACGGCTGGGATGGATCCGGAGGAAAGAATCCGGATACGAAATTTTATCAGTGGCTGTGCAAAGGATAAGATTGTCCTTTTAGCCACACATGTAGTAGCGGATGTGGAAAACATGGCCAGAGAGATACTGCTGATAAAGAATGGGAAGATTGTCCGGAGGGATACTCCGCAGAAGCTGTTGGCGGAATTGGAACATAAAGTTTACAATGTGCTGGTTACAGAGAGGGAAGGGGAAGAATACCAGAACAGTGGAGCCAGGATCACAAGTGTTACATTAACAGAAAAAGGGCATCGACTGAGGATCATCAGTGCCGATGCCTTGAAAACTGGTAATGTGGAAGAAGTTTATCCCTGCCTAGAAGATGTATATTTATATTGGATAGATAGAGAATGATCTACGGTAGTTGTAAAACAACTGATACATTTCCTTTAAGGAGAAGTTCTTAAATTCAATAACAGACAGACTTGTCTTAAAACTGCCAGAAAATGGAATGATGCTGCGATAATAAAAATTGTATGAAAATCCCACAAAATTTTGTTGACAAAAGAGTATTGCCTATGTATAACCTGACTTCTGTCGTTTCTCTCAAAACCTAGTACTCAGCTGTCAGTCAGCATGGTAAACTCAAAGATATTTTCACTCTCTTTTTCTGTCAGGTACAGCGCATCCAGATAAGATTGGTGACAACGAAAGACATGGAGAAAATGGAAACGGTTATTGCTGTAACTACTTGAGCAAAAGGAAATTAATACGATTAATGGGAAGTTTCCAAATGTTCAATTGTATTTCTAAAGAAAATCTGTTATATGTTAAGGCATCAAACATATTTGTGGGTTTTGAATTTAGAGGTAACTCAAGTGCAGCCGCATATGCAACTGTTTCTTACGATGGAAGATAAGTTGTAAAAATTTGGGATTAAGTGCATAATAAAGCATTTAATCCCAAGTTATATGAGGGAAATTGTATGTTAATAAAAGTGATTAAGAAGCAAACCATTTTTTTATTAAAACAAAAAGAAGCAAGTCTGACATTTATATTACTTCTAGCGGTAGTGCTGGGGAATTATATAACGAATGTTCTCACATTTAGAGGTACTGATGTTTCACAAATGTATCAGCCAATGAAGTTATTAGCGCTCAGCCTGAATAAAGTATATTTTAGTGCAAACATTCAATTATTAATTGTGATGATATACCCTATCTTGGTTGCTGTACCTGCTGGTTTTTCTTATACCAAAGAACAGCAGACAAAAGAAGAAGTATACATGATTTATCGTTTAGGGAAAAATCGTTATTTACAAAGTAAATTGTGGGCATCTTTTTTTACAACAACAATAGTTTTTACGGTTCCATTTATGCTGGAAATACTAATGAATATGCTATCTTTTCCCATGAATGCAATAAGAGATTTATCAAATTTAAGCATTTATAATACAGATTATGCCACAATGGTTCATAATTACATAGGCAGCGCAATCTATATAGCATCCCCTGGTTTGTATGCAATTCTTACAACACTATTTTTTGGTGTCGTATCAGGAATCCTTGGTACGCTTCCCGTAGCAATCTCATTTGCTTTGACGGTTAAATATCGCACGTTGCTGATCTTACCGACTTTTGTTCTATTGAATGCGACTACATATCTTAATATTCTGGATAGAAATAAGAGTTCATTAAGCTGGTATAAGTATTTGCTTCTTTTTGATGATACCCCTAAAAATATTATCGTTCCACTGATGGGGGTAGGAATTATAATAATAACAATATTCGGTTTTTACCTTTATGGAAGGAATAAGGATAAATGGTAATATGCATCATGAAAAAAGAGTAGTAATTTTAATTGGAATACTTTCCGGAATTTGCATATCGCTTGGTTTTATCAGACCGTTTGACGGAGTAATAACGCTGCCAGAACTGGTATTACAATTAAGTGGATCCAGAGGTGAACTCAGCATGAGTTGCAATTTAGTGGAGTTAATTGGATTTATGCTTCGTATGATGCCAAACTATATTATGATATTGGTTTTTGGGAATAAGCTGTATGGTCATTTCTGCACAGCCAGTATCTATGTGTTTAGTCGGTGCCCGAATCGAATGAAATGGTATGGAAAGGAACTGTTACAGTTAATTAATTTAATATGCATATTTGAACTGGTATTTCTAAGCACAACCGCTATTGCTTCTGTATTGCGATATCAGGTGATTTTTAGCGTAGGTGGATTTATTTTATTGGGATGCCATGCTCTGATTTTTATGTTATGGAATTTTACTCTGGTGCTGTTGGTTAATTTACTTGCAATCAATATTGGAAGCAGTGCTGCATTCACATTGGTTATGGTTGTGCAAATGACTTGTACCGCAGCACTCAGTATCATAAATATATTGACGAAAATACAAATCAAACAAGACATCATAGATGTTTTTTTGTGGTTGAATCCAGTAGCACATACCGTTTTGGGATGGCATCGCAGCACATTGTTAGAAGTTGAGTTAGCCAACAGCCGATATTCTTTGAATTTAGTTACTTCGATATTGATTCCAGCTCTATTCTGTATAGTTACTGTAGTGATGGGAGGACTATTGATACAGAAGAAGGATTTACTGGCAGAGGACATGGAAATGGAGACAATTTGATATGAAATTAATTGCAAACAATATTCATAAAAACATAAAGGGTAAGACAATACTCAATGACATCAGTCTGGAAATGGAAACAGGAAATATATATGGATTTTGGGGTAGAAATGGATCTGGAAAAACCATGTTGTTTCGGGCATTATCGGGTCTGATGAAGATTGATTCAGGTAATATTTATTGGAATGATAAAGAACTGCACAAAGACTTTGCTGTTTTACCAAGTCAAGGGATTGTTTTGGAGCATGCCGGCTTGTATCCCAATAAGACAGGAGCGGAAAACTTATTATATCTTGCGCAGTTAAAGGGAGTGATTGGTAAGCGGGAAGTAGAAGAAGCAATACAACGGGTTGGACTTGACCCGGCTGACAAAAGGGTATTTGGTAAATACTCAATGGGAATGAAGCAGAGACTGGTGATTGCACAGGCCATCATGGAGAAGCCGGATGTTATCATGCTGGATGAGCCTACAAACGGACTGGATGAAGCAGGAATAAAGGAAATCAGACAATTAATTGAACAGGAAAAAGAAAGAGGAGCCTTAATTCTTTTAGCCAGTCATAATCAGGATGATATGAAGATATTGGCAGACCAGGTATATAGAATTGCAGATGGCCGCATTGAAAGAAAGGGGACAGAACTGTGAAATTCAAATGGGGTTCATGCTTTATCTTATTCATTGTTATAGTTATAACTGCATTTGGTATATTTGAAAAAAGAACGTATACTAATATAGCAGAAGATAAGTCATATTTAGATGAGCTTTACGTAGCACAGCTTCCAGAAAATATATGTCTTGAAGAGACAGAGAATTTATCGGTAAATTTACCGCAGGTCCCAGTTATTATACGGGTATCTGTACTGGAAGATGTGGAGCATATAGGAGGAACAAGCAGGCAACTGGTCAAAGTGGAAGATGTTTATAAGGGAACAGAGCCTGCGGTGGGACAAGATATATATCTTACTTGCAGCCGTTGGTCACTTAGTTTATATTCAGAGCCATATTCCATCGAAAGAGGATTTGTTAATATAATGGAAGTGGGAGAAGAATATTTAGTCTTTATCGAAAATCAGGTAGATGGTCTTGGAGAGAAGATTCCTGTATATCAGGTGTATGTGGAAAATGCATTCACACCAATATTTTCATATCAAGAGCATGAAAATAATATTTGTGAAACAGGTGGTGAATCCACATATGTAAAATATAATCAAGTTTGTGAAAATGAATTTTTTGCTACAACCCAGAAAGGAATGGATGCGTTAGTTGGCCTAAAAAATGAAATGATAGAAAAATATAATGAAAAGTGAAAGCTATAACTACTATATTGAATATCAGTGTTTCAGATTTTGGTATATGTAAATTTGATCTTTCTGACAGGCTGTGCCAGCAAGGAGATGGGATGGACGGTCCGCAGTTACGGAGTGGAAAGGTAGACGGATACAGGATGCAAAAAATGTATGAAAATCCCACAAAATTTTGTTGAAAAAAGAATTAGGGCTGGAATAGGGAAAGAACCTTGACAAATCCCGGAAACATGCACTACAATTACTTGCATACGACAATGACGATGAAAAGGATCAGTACGATCGGAACGCATCCCAGAGAGAGGGGAAGACATGGTAACATGCAGCTGGGAACCCCTTATGCCGAACCTTCAGAAACCTCCCTTGGAGTCCTGTGCGAGACGCAATGTACCTGGAAGCGGCGAAGCACAGCGTAGAACCGGCGTTAACGGTGACAGAGCAGGATACGTATTTGTATCAATCAGGGTGGTACCGCCGAGTGATCGGTCCCTTTTTCGGGAGCGATGACCCGGCGTTTTTCGTTTCCGTAGATCGTATTAGCAGTTTATTTTCAGAAAAAGAAAAGGAGAGAGAAAATGGCAGACAAAAAAATGGTAGAAGCGATCACTTCCATGGAAGAAGATTTCGCCCAGTGGTATACCGATGTAGTGAAGAAGGCAGAGCTGTGTGATTACACCAGTGTCAAGGGATGTATGGTGATCAAGCCCGCGGGCTATGCAATCTGGGAGCTGATCCAGAAGGAACTGGATGCAAGATTCAAAGCAGTCGGAGTACAGAATGTATATCTTCCCATGTTCATTCCTGAGTCCCTGTTAGACAAGGAGAAGGATCATGTAGAAGGTTTCGCACCCGAAGTAGCATGGGTTACCCAGGGAGGATTAAACGAGCTTCCCGAGAGACTCTGTGTCAGACCTACTTCAGAGACCCTGTTCTGTGATTTCTATAAGAATGACATCCATTCCTACAGAGACCTGCCTAAGGTATACAATCAGTGGTGTTCCGTGGTACGTTGGGAGAAGGAGACTAGACCTTTCCTGCGTTCCAGAGAGTTCCTGTGGCAGGAAGGACATACCGCACATGCTACCGCAGAAGAATCTCAGGAGAGAACACTGCAGATGCTGAATGTATATGCGAAGTTCCTGGAGGAGGTTCTGGCTATCCCCGCGATCAAGGGACAGAAGACCGAGAAGGAGAAATTCGCAGGTGCAATTGCAACCTATACGGTAGAAGCACTGATGCATGACGGCAAGGCACTGCAGTCCGGTACCAGCCATAACTTCGGTGACGGTTTCGCCAAGGCTTTCGGTATCCAGTTCGCAGACAAGGATAATACTTTAAAATATGTACATCAGACCTCCTGGGGTATGACCACCCGTCTGATCGGTGCACTGATCATGGTACATGGTGATAACGAAGGCTTGGTGATTCCTCCCCGTGTGGCACCCATCCAGATCTGCATTGTACCCGTTATGCAGAAAAAGGAAGGCGTTCTCGACAAGGCGTATGAGCTGAGAGACCGCCTGGCGAAAGATTTCCGTGTCAAGGTAGATGACAGCGACAAGACCCCCGGCTTCAAGTTCGCAGAGGCTGAGATGAGAGGTTATCCGATCCGTGTGGAGATCGGTCCTAAGGATATCGAAGCAGGCAAGTGTGTGATCTGCCGCCGTGATACCAGAGAGAAGACCGAGGTGGCTCTGGAGGAGCTGGAGACCAAGGCAGCCGAGATCCTGGAGACTATGCAGAAGGAAATGCTGGAGAGAGCAAGAGCACATCGCGACAGCCATACTTACGTAGCACACAATATGGAAGAGTTCGAGCAGATCTTCAATGAGAAGTCCGGATTTGTCAAGGCTATGTGGTGCGGATGCCGGGAATGTGAAGATCGGATCAAGGAAAAGCTTGCGGTTACCAGCCGCTGCATGCCTTTTGAACAGGAACAGATCGCAGATACCTGCGTATGTTGTGGAAAACCTGCGAAAAAGATGGTATACTGGGGAAGAGCATACTAAGATAATATGTAACTATTCAGAGCCATGTAAATATCGTCAAATATTCGTCGAATGCTGGCATTCGTAAGAATATTTTATGATATTTATAGGGCGAAGTAACCACATGAGCAAAAAAGAAGCTCCATAGGAGCGTTTTGCGAATGGGGTTCTGAATAGTTATGATAATATTAATAAGGCAGATGAAGACGCAGGCCGGTAGTATTGCTACAGGGTCTGCGCCTTATTTTTCAATGATAATGCTCGGAAATGAGGAAAAATATGATCTATCATACATTTGAAATGCATCAGGAGGGATCCCTTCCGGGAGCACATTTAGTTACCTATATTCAGGAGCATTCGGATGCAATGGCAATTAACGACAGACCTCTGATCCTGTTGTGCCCGGGAGGCGGCTATACCAGAACCTCCGACAGAGAGGCAGAACCCATGGCACTGAAATTCCTGGCGATGGGATATCATGCGGCAGTGCTGCGTTATTCCTGCGCCCCTGCGGAATATCCTACTTCCTTAAAGGAACTGGCTTACAGCATCAAATTCCTGCGGGAGCACGCGAAAGAGTGGCACATTGATCCTCACAAGATCGTAGTGGAAGGCTGCTCTGCGGGAGGACACCTGGCAGCCAGCCTTGGTGTGTTCTGGGATGAAGATTTTCTGGCAGAGAGCCAGGGACTTTCCGCGTCCGAGCATGAGCTGCTGCGTCCGGACGGACTGCTGTTATGCTATCCGGTCATCACTTCCGGAGAGTTTGCCCACAGAGGATCTTTTGAGAATCTGTTAGGCAGCAGACAGGAGGAGCTGGGAGAGAAGCTGTCCCTGGAGAAACAGGTAACAAATAAAGTGCCGAAGACCTTCATCTGGCATACCTTTGCGGATCAGTCGGTACCGGTGGAGAATTCCCTGCTGTTCGTCAGCGCTCTCCGCAGAGCCGGAGTGCCCACGGAATTCCATATGTATGAAAAGGGAGCGCACGGGCTGGCATTGGCGAATAAGCTGACAGAGACCAACGATGGCAGAGCGGTACAGGAGGAATGCGCATCCTGGATCCGGCTGGCCCATACCTGGCTGGAGAGCCTTTTTGCAGGAGATGTGGAAGACGGACTGCACGCACAGGGCAGAGAATGGTAAGAATAGTAATAAACGAAAATGAAAACGCAAGGAGCAGTCATGGAACAGGCAGATACGATCATTCAGATCCCACATTTCTACGGAAGTCTGAAGGGAATGCAGAACAAATTTGATAAATATGCAAGGCAGGATGCGTTCACAGGATCCACCAGAGAGGAATGGGAAGCCTGGAAGGAGACTTCCAGAGAGACATTAAAAGATCTCCTGGGATGGAAATACATGGAGTCCTGTGATCTGGCTCCCCGTGTGGAAGAAGTCGTGGAGCTGGAGAACGGCATTCGTCGGGAAAAAGTGATCCTTCAGGTAGAGCCGGAAGTGTATATGCCCATGTATATCCTGATCCCGCCGAAGCAGGACGAAGAGAAGCAGAAATGTTTTCTTGCCCTTCCGGGGCATCAGGGAGCAGGTAAATTCAGCGTGGCAGGACGCGATGATATTCCCGCGGTAAAACGGATGATCGAATTCTACCATTATGATTACGGCATGCAGCTGGCGAAGCGTGGTTATGTGGCAATCTGTCCGGATTGCAGAGGTTTCGGAGAACGCAGGGATGAGGCATTGCAGAAAGGAACCGATGAGAAATCCTTCCTGACCAGTACCTGTTTTCATCTGGCACATATGGCGGAGCCTTTGGGAGAGACCGTGGCAGGTATGTGCACCTGGGACGCTTCCAGGCTGATCGATTATGTATATGAACGGGGCGAATGGGATACTGATGATTTAGGCGTAGTGGGATTTTCCGGCGGTGGTATGCAGACGCTGTGGGTCTCTGCTTTGGATGACCGTGTGAAAAAATGTATCATCAGCGGATATCTCTATGGATATCGTGACGCGTTGTTATTACTCAACGGTAATTGCAGCTGTAATTATGTTCCCCATCTGTGGGAACACTTTGATATGGGAGATATTGCATCGCTCATTGCGCCGAGACCGTTGGCGGTCCAGTCCTGCCGGGATGACCATCTGAACGGTCCCAGAGGATTGGTGAATGTGACGGAGCAGCTAGATATTGTGCGGAAGGCTTATAGCCTGTACGGAAAAGAGGAATATCCGATCCACGATGTCAGAGAGGGAGACCACTGCTGGCATGAAGAGGTATTGGATATCGCACTGCCAAGACTGTAAGACATTTATAACCCCTGTTAATAGTTACAAAATATGGAGGAACGTATGGAATATATCGTTCTGGATCTGGAATGGAATCAGAGTAACACCGGCAAAGAGGATGCTGTGGAGAAGCTGCCTTTTGAAATCATAGAGATCGGTGCCATCAAACTGAATAAAGAACGTGTCATGGTCAGCGAATTCAATGAACTGATCAAGCCACAGGTCTACCATGAGATGCACAAGATCACCAGCAAACTGATCCATATTCAGATGCAGGAGCTGGAGCGTGGGAGACCATTCCCTGAGGTTGGAGGAGATTTTGTCAGATGGTGCGGACAGGAGGAGCATCTGTTCTGTACCTGGGGGACGTTAGACCTTACGGAGTTACAGCGGAATATGGCATATTATGAGATGCCGCTTCTGGCACCGGGACCGCTGCCCTATCTGGATGTGCAGAAGCTGTTCGCCATTGCCTATGAGGAGCGCAAGATCCGCAGAAATCTGGAATATGCCATTGATTACCTGCACATTGAGAAGGATATTCCCTTCCACCGGGCGTTCAGTGATGCCTACTATACGGCAAAGATCCTGATCCGGATCCTGGAGGAGCACCCGGAGGTAGTGGTGAACCTGTCCTACGATACCTTCTGTCCTCCGAAGGACCGTGGGGATGAGGTTAAAGCGCAGTTTGATACCTATGTAAAATATATTTCCAGGGAATTCAAGGACAAGACAGAAGCCTTCGCAGATAAGGAAGTCGTGTCCAGCAAATGTTATCTCTGCCATCGTAACCTGCGCAAGAAGATCAAATGGTTCAGCGCTAACGGCAGGCACTATTACTGCGTGGCTTATTGCGAGAAGCACGGCTACCTCAAGGGCAAGATCCGGGTACGCAAGGCATATGACGGCGGTGTATATATTGTCAAGACCACGAAGCTGATCCCTAAGGAAGAGGCAGACGCTATCGCCGCCCGCAGAGATCACGCCAGAGAAGTGCGCAAGAGACACAAGCACAGCAAGGCGGGGAATGCCGGGGAATAAGCATAGAATGGGGGAGCCGTTTTTAGTTTGCTCCCCGTGTTTTTTTCTCTCTTTTTAAGAACAGGTACACACAGATACCGGCAAAAACAATCGTTGCGACGATCAGTATCGGCAGTACCGGGATGAAACGGACATCTGTATTGATGAGCTTCAGTCCCTGATACAGTGTGAAGACGCCGAATACAGAGAAGATGGCGAAGGCTAGAGTATTGAGCAGCCCTTCCGGTGTCTTGCTCTTTAACAGATAGCCTAAAAGCATTCCCAGGATGTCTGCTAAAAACAGTCCCAGAGAACAGCCGAGCCATACGATCAGTGCGGAACTCATACCTTCATTGGCACCAAAGGTGATGGCGGTAAGCTGTGTCTTGTCTCCAAGCTCGGCTACGAAAAAGGTAAAGAACACCGCAAGCGGTGCGAACCGGATCCTGGATCTGCCGCTGCCCTCCTCTTCCTCGTCATCATCGCCCGCAAGTGTTGATGCGGCAAAATAAAGAAATGCAAATGCAGCAATGATCTTGATAAGCCAGGCAGGGATGAATTCGCTGACGAGCCCGCCGGCGAGAACGGCCAGACCGTTCAGCACCAGGATTGCGGCAGCGGTTCCTAATATAATATCTCTTAATTTGTATTTCGAAGTAAGGGCGATCAGCATAAGCTGTGTCTTGTCGCCCATCTCTGCGATGAATTCCGTGAGAAATACCTTAAAAAACAATATCATTTGTACGGCCCTCATTTATCTGATTATGATATAAACCGCATATGCTGCGTAAAGAGCCACCATACAGAAGCCTTCGACTCTTCCGATTTTCTTTTTGCTTCCTGCGAAGATCCATACACACACAGTAAATGCGATCAGTACACACAGATCAATGATGTTTTCCGTAATGATGCTGATGGGACTGATGGCGGAAGCGATACCCAGAACCATCAGGATGTTAAATACGTTGGAACCGATGGCATTACCCAGTGCCATATCGACTTCATTTTTTCTGGCTGCAACGATGGAAGTCACAAGCTCCGGAAGAGATGTACCGATGGAAACGATGGTAAGTCCGATCAGCGTCTGCGTCATTCCCAGGTCGCTTGCAATTCTGGATGCAGCATCGACGGTGAGATCTCCGCCGAAGGCGATCGCAGCAGCACCGCCGATAATGAAAATAATGCTAAGCGGTACGGAGATCAGCTTGATCTCTTCATCGGAACCGCCCTCAATCTCTACTTTTTTCCCCTCTTTATTTGCTTTTAAGGCAATTCTGATCATGTAGAAGATATATCCGGCAAACAGACCTATGAATATCACACCATCGAAATGTCCCAGTGTCATTTTGGTCTGATCACCAAGCCCGATGCTTCCCAAAAGCAGTAAGAGGCCGGCACACATCAGGGAAAGTGGGATATCTCTCCTGATAGTTTCCCGCGCAACCTCTACGGTGGAGATCATTGCACATACGCCGATCACGACCATCAGATTAAAGATATTGGAACCGACGACATTGCTGACCGCAAGTTCATTATTGCCTGCGAGGGAAGCTGATACACTGACCGCTGTCTCAGGAAGAGAGGTTCCCATAGCTACGATTGTAAGTCCGATAATGATAGACGGAACATGCAGTCTCTTCGCTACACTGGAGCTTCCTTCTACGAAAAAGTCCGCACCTTTAATAAGCAGTATAAAACCGATTACAAGGAATACAAGAACAAGGGCAAACGGGGCGTTGTTAATAAGTTTCTCCATGTTTTTCTCCTTTGCGTGATCCATTACAGTGTTGTCAGCCGAAAGCTGTGCGATGATAAGTATCGCCAGAGATAAAAAAGACTCATGTATATCAATTATCAGCCAGTGTGTATTATACACAGACCATTAATAGATATACATGAGTCTCATTATTTAAGATTTGCCAGATTATACTCTAAAATTATAATCAGAATGTTGACAAATCACACCTTCGTGCTAACTACTCCCTCATGGAATATTCAATTCTTGATAAATAATATCAAAAACAATTTCCGGTGTCAACAGGAGAATGAAGATATTTAGAAATCTTCGGAGTGTTCTGCATTATTGGTTTGCACTGTCTGCATCAATTACCGATTGAATCTGCTGCATCAGAGAGTCATAGTTATCCTGGTTATCAATTCCCCCAAGGATCGGATCCCCTACAATATTGCCATTTCTATCGACAAGTATTGTTGTAGGAAATGCCATAATATCAGAGGCATATTTACCAGCATCGGAAGCAGAGTCAATGGAAATATTGCGGTACTTTGCACCCTGGCTTTCAAGAACGGCGGCAGCTTCTTTCATGGCAGCTTCATTGTAGTCGAAGGTTTCGGTATTGATGCCGATGACTTCGCCGCCCATTGCTTTGAGCGTATTGTTTAATTCGTTCAGCTTAGACAACTCAGCAACACAGGGCTTACAGCCGGTAAACCAGAAATTGACAACGGTTACTGCATTGCCGGAAAACAGGCTTTCATCGACAGAATTACCATCAAAATCCTGACCGGAGAAATTCCGGAAGGGAGAGGCAGCTTCGGAATTGTTTCCCGGAGCAGTATTATCGTCTGTGGTAGTTCCCTGTCCCAGTTCTGCGATCTGTTCTTCGATCTTCCGTATGGTTTCCATATCTTCCGTAAGTGTTTTCAATTCATCCTCTGTAAAGGAGTCCTTGTTTGCTTCGACGGTATCAGCCAGATAATCAGCATAATTTGCGCTGGGATCAGCATTACTTTTGCTCATCATGCCAAATACCTTGTTCCATACAGCCTCATGATCTGCAAAAAGCTGGTTCTCCTGCTGATACAGATCATCCAGTGCAGTGTTGGAGCTGTCTGTGGATACTGTGCCGGTTTCCGTCAGAGACTCATTGGTTTTGTCCGTGCCGGCAGCATCTGTTGTGCCGCAGGCTGTAAGCAATAAAGCTATGCAGAGTGTTAAAATAGTAAGGAATTTTTTGTTTGTTTTCATGATTAAATTCTCCTTTGAGTAATCGTAATAAGATTATTTTCCCATAAACCGGTAGTGGATCGCATCCTTGGGACAAGCCTTTATGCAGGCTCCACACCTTATGCATTCCGGATGGTCTGGATGCTTGCAAACATCCACATCCATTTTACATACCTTTGAACATTGACCACAACCGATACATTTGCTCTCCTCCACCTTAATATTAAGAAGGCTGATCTTATTAAACAGTGAGTAGATCGCGCCAAGAGGACAGATCCATTTACAGAAGGGTCTGTAAAATAAAATACTTAACACGACAACTGTGATCAAAATAAAGCATTTAAAAGAAAAGAGTTTTCCAAGTGCGGACCGTATGGCTGCATTTCCCAGAGAAAGCGGGATGGCTCCCTCCAGAACGCCCTGCGGACAAATATATTTACAGAAAAAAGGGTCGCCCATTCCTATAGAGTTCGTTACGAGCAGCGGCAGAAGGATAACGAAAACGATAAGAATCATATATTTCAGATATCTTAGCGGCTTCAGTCCTGCTGTGGAAAATTTTTTCCCCGGGATTTTATGAAGTAAATCCTGAAACCATCCAAACGGACACAAAAACCCGCATATAAATCTTCCAAGTGTCACACCCAGTAAAATAAAAAAACCCGTGACATAATATGAAAATTTAAATCGGGAGGATCCGATCACCGCCTGAAATGCGCCAATGGGGCACGCTCCCGTGGCAGCAGGACAGGAATAACAGTTTAATCCCGGTACACATACGGTCTTAGCGTTTCCCTGATATATTTTGCCCTTAAAAAAATTAGGGATGTGAATATTAGTAAGCAGTGTGGCAGCAGCCTGTATCCATCCGCGTATCCCGGCTGTCAGCCCTGATAGTGATTTTTTTCTCTTATCCAATTCCGACACACTCCAGACATAATTTTATTGCTTTACCAAGCACGACAGCAGCTTCGCCTCTGACTGCACCGTAGCCGATCATAGTGATCCCGGTGATGAGCAGAACGATCTGAGATATTTTTCTGCACTTCAAGTTATTGTTACTCCTTTCGATCGTGGTATTTATTGACCAGTTGACTTCGCTATTATACAATAATTGTTGTAAAATCTTTGTTAAGGCGGGGAAGGAATTTTGAGATTATTCATTGTTGAGGATGAAAAAGAAATATGTGATACGGTTGCGAAAAGTCTGTATGACGCAGGATATGAGGTGGATACCTGTTATGATGGGGAAGAAGCTCTTTCATATATTCTGACGGAGAACTATGATCTGGTCGTTCTTGATCTGAATCTGCCAGGCATGGATGGAATGGAGATCCTGAAGGAACTCAGGCAGGAAAACGAGGAGACGAAGGTCCTTATATTATCTGCAAGAGGGCAGATAGCGGATAAGGTTGAGGCGCTGGATGCAGGGGCAAATGATTATATGGAAAAACCATTCCATCTACAGGAGCTTGAGGCACGTATCAGAAGCCTGACCAGAAGGAAGTTTGTACAGAAGGATGTATGTCTGGAAAGCGGTGAGATAAAGTTCGATACCGTAAGGCGTGAGGCTTATGCAAAAGGAGAAATGGTATCCCTGACAAGAAAAGAAAATGGTATTCTGGAATATCTGCTTCTGAACATGGGCAGACCGGTAAGTCAGGAGGAATTGATGGAGCATGTCTGGGATGCATCTGTGGATAGCTTTAGCGGAGCGATCAGAGTACACATGTCTTCCCTTAGAAAAAAGCTTAAGACCGTGCTGGGATATGATCCGATTCTGAACAAGGTAGGAGAAGGGTATAAAATACGAGAGGAGTCCGATAGATGAAAAAAATGTCGCTGCAGTGGAGACTTACCTGCATCATTACATTATATATAGCGGTGATATGTGGATGCGTGACAATGCTTGTCTATAAAAACGGTGTATATTATATGGATTCTCTGCAAGAGGCTGTGGATACACGGGGAGATGATCAGCCGGACGATGCGGAGGAAATATATATCAGCATTCCGGAGGACAAGTGGGATGAGTTCGCTAATGACTTTTCTGTCCAGGTGTATAATAATAAGGCGGACTACAGGAAAAACAGCTTGATCATTACAGCAGTATTGGCTCTTCTGGGTGGAGTGGCTACCTATTTTATAAGTGGGCATGCACTCAGACCGATCAGAGAGTTTTCTGACAAGATCGAAAAGGTGCAGGCGCAAAATCTGGCAGATTCACGGATAGAAGAAAACCAGGTGAAGGAACTGAACCAGCTTAGCGTTTCGTATAACCGGATGCTGGAACGTCTCTCGGATGCATTTGAGATACAGAGACAATTTACTGCAAATGCAGCCCATGAGCTTCGTACTCCATTAGCCCTGATGCAGGTACAGCTTGATCTGTATCATTCCAACGGACATCCGGACAATGATGCAGACACGCTACAGATGATAAAGATGGTTACCGAACAGAACGACAGACTCAACAAAATGGTAAAGACACTTCTCGACATGAGTGAGCTTCAGACGGTAGGAAGGGATGATGAAATTATCTTAGACGCTCTGGTGGATGAGGTGTTGGAGGATCTGGAACCTCTCGCAGAGGGCAAAAATATAAGGCTGATCGGAAAATGTAAGGATATAACGATGGTCGGAAGTGACATCCTTATTTACCGGCTGGTATACAATCTTGTTGAGAATGCCATAAAATATAATCATTCGGGCGGGCAGGTCACAGTAACCGCAGAACGGAAGGAAAAACATGTATATCTGTCAGTGAAGGATACGGGAACCGGAATTCCTGAGGAACTTAAGGAGCGCGTATTTGAACCGTTTTTCCGGGTGGATAAGTCCAGAAGCCGGGAGCTGGGTGGAGTAGGACTGGGACTTGCCCTGGTCCGTGAAATTGTAAGAGTGCATGATGGCAGTATTACGGTGAAGTCTAATCCATCCGGAGGGACGATCTTCGAGGTGGTTTTGTAAATTGTAGCAGAACAGGGTGTTTGAAGAAGTATGATCAGAGTATTACAAAAAGCAGATATCGAACGAGTTGTTGATATATGGTTAGATACCAACTTAAAAGCACATTATTTTATTCCGGGGCAATATTGGAAAGATAATATTGATTTATTGAAAGAAATGTTGCCACAGGCAGAGGTCTATGTGTATGAGAATGACTGCCAGATAGAAGGCTTTATAGGGTTAAATGATGAATATATGGAAGGCATTTTTGTCCGTGATGAAATGCAGTCGCAGGGTATAGGTAAGCTCCTGTTGAATTTTGTAAAAGAAAAAAAGACGAAATTATACTTAAATGTTTACCAAAAGAATACACGTGCAATTCACTTTTATCAAAGAGAAGGTTTTGAAATTCAACGAGAAGGATTGGATGAAGTTACCAGGGAAAAAGACTATGTAATGGTATGGCAGCGTGGAAATTCTTTGTAGGAAGAGTGGAAATTCCCAAATTGTCGAAAACATTGCAGGAGAAAGTAAATGAGAACAGAAAGCGTCGAACTTACCGTTTTATGCTTAATACATAAAAATGGCAGATACTTGTTACAGGACAGAATAAAAAATGACTGGAAGGGATATACACTTCCGGGAGGTCATATCGAGCCGGGGGAATCCATCGTGGATGCGGTGATAAGAGAGATGCAGGAGGAAACCGGATTAACGATCAGCCATCCACATCTATGTGGAGTTAAACAATTCCCACTGGAAGAAGGGCGCTATATCGTTTTCCTCTTTGAAACAGAGGAATTTGAGGGAGACTTACGCAGTTCCGAGGAAGGAACCATGCATTGGATAGATGAGAGGGAACTTTCCAAAGTCAACTTAGTTGAGGATTTCGAGGATCTGATAGAAGTAATGCTGGATGATGAGTTAATGGAATTTCAATATGTCATTGAGGACGGAGAGTGGCTTGTTATTAAGAGGTAATTCAGAACCTAAGGAGGCTAATTTGCATAGAATTTTTGGAAAAGAAGAAAATGTAGCTTATCTGGATAGAAGAGGCGCCTATATCATTCCCATAAAGGGAGAAGAGATAGGTGTTGTAGAAACCCCTAAGGGGCTCTTCCTGCTAGGTGGTGGAATTGACGGAGATGAAACAGATAACCAATGTATTATTCGGGAATGTATAGAAGAAGCGGGATATCAAGTTGAAATAAAAGAAAGAGTATGCTCTGCAGAAACGTATTATGAACATCCTACGATTGGATTCTTTCATCCCATTCAAGTTTATTATTCAGGAAAACTGGTTAAAAAAGTAAAGGAACCCGTGGAGCAGGACCATGTGTTTAGATGGGTTAAATATGAAGATCTTAGAGGAAAAATGTGCCTGGAAATGCAAAATTGGGCAGTAGAACAAGTATGGAATATGTGCTAAACAATTTACGGTTTGTATGCGTTGATCTCAACTCCGTGGCATAGCAGTATTTTGGGGCATGGTGTGGTTATTCTTGCGGTATTGGTGATTTGAGCGGTGATAAAAGTTGTGGTGAAACGGAAAAAAATAATTTATAGAGGGGAATGAAATAATGGAGAAATTGGTTATTGTCGATGGTGAATCATACAAAGATTGGATAACAGAAATATCAAATGAATTTAAAAGACTAACTATTAAAAGTCAAGTCTAAAATAAAAGTTTTTTGAATGAATTGCA